>OGOH01002270.1_pt1 | contig 12238 bp, 10 predicted proteins | sample 1552571 | NCBI WGS metagenome assembly OGOH01 (sample SAMEA2580170, study PRJEB22360) | human gut metagenome | biome: human gut; feature: human-associated habitat; material: faeces | place: Denmark | collected 2008/2010
GAATCGCAGGAAGAATGAATCTCAAGGAAATGTCAACATGTATGTAGTTTTGAAGATACAGTAGAAGCCAGCTATCATCTAGCTGGTTTTTTTGTGCGTAAAAATAAATAGAATAAAAAATATTCAGAGTTTATAGATAATCCCCTTGCTATTACGTTAATCGCAAAATTATTTAAGACATCAATTTAGCGGTTAAAATAACAACAAGGAGATATTGTAATCGAAATTATTTATAAAATAACTCGATAATCTTTAATCCTATATCTACAGCGATATCCATTCCTTCAACGGTGATGTGTTCATAAGGTCCATGATAAGCATGTCCTCCTGTTCCGAGATTCGGGCATGGGAGTCCCATAAAGCTTAACTGGGCACCGTCTGTGCCTCCGCGGATCGGGGTGATAAGCGGCGGGATATTGCATTCTTTGCATGCTGCAGTTGCATGCTCAATCAGTTCCATGCAGGTGTCGATGATTTCTTTCATATTTCGGTACTGTTCTGTGATGGTAAGTGAGACAGTTCCTTTTCCCCATTTTTCATTTAAAATTTTAGTGATGTGTTCCATAGTTTTCTTACGGACATCAAAAGTAGTTGCATTGTGGTCACGAATGATATATTCGAGAGCAGCATGTGAGACATCTCCCTTTATGGAATAGAGATGGAAAAATCCTTCATAGTCTTCCGTATCTCTTGGTGTGTCAGCGGAAGGGAGCATAGAATTGAACTCCATGGCAACAAGTGCTGCGTTGACCATTGTATTTTTAGAAGAACCCGGGTGTACGTTTACACCGGTAAATTCTACTACTGCTTTGGCAGCATTAAAGTTTTCATACTGGATTTCACCTTCTGTATCACCATCAAGTGTATAAGCAAAATCAGCTCCAAATTTTTTAACATCAAAATGGGCTGGTCCCATTCCTATTTCTTCGTCAGGGGTAAATGCAATGCAGAGAGGACCATGCGGAATAGTATTGTCATTGAGGGACTCGATCATTGTCATGATCTCGGCAATTCCGGCTTTGTCATCTGCACCGAGGATGGTGGTTCCATCGGAAGTAATGAGAGTTCTGCCTTTTAATGTGGAGAGATGAGGGAACATTTTCGGGGAGAGAACTCTGCCGCTGGTTCCAAGTGCAAGGTCTTTGCCGTCATAATTCGGAGTGATAACCGGAGTAACCGGATGATCGCAGAAATCAGAGACGGTATCCATATGAGCGATAAAGCCCAGTTTTTGGCGGGATTCATATCCTCTGGTTGCTGGAATATGTCCATAGACATAGCAATGTTCATCTACATCGGCATCTTTCACACCCAGTTCTTTTAATTCCTGAACCAGCAGTCTGGCAAGGTCAAACTGATACTGTGTGGATGGGGAAGTACCGGTTTCTTCACTGCTTGGAGTGAATACTTTTACATAAGATAATAAGCGTTCGTATGCTTTCATGAATTAATCCTCCTGGTATTGGGCTGAGCCATAACTCAGCATTGTATGTTAAGTATAACATGCGACTGAGATTACGTAAAAATATTTCTTGCATTTTGTAAATAGTTATGATATGATGCTGCTCAAAGAAAAGGGAGTAGCGGCCATCGTTATGAAGAACTGGACTTGTTTTTCCTATAAATGGTACATAAATGCGTCAGAACGGCAGATTAAGAATGCCCGCATTATGATATAATCGGCAAGACTTTTGTTTTAGACATTAAGAGAAGAGCTCATGTTATGTCTGAAATGAAAGTCTTTTTCTTTTCTTCAGAAATTTTTAGAAGCAAAAAATTTAATTATGCCAAATGGTGAAACGGAGGAGAAAAGTGAACGAAAGAGTAAATCCATTTAAAAAATTACAGAAGCCGGGAAAACATGTGAAACGTATTGTAATAGGAGCAGCAGGGTTGGTGATTATTGCAGGGCTTGCAGGAGATGCTACCTATCAGATCCAGGAGCAGGAACAGGCAGTATTGACAACTTTCGGAGTGCCGAAGGCAGTGGCAGAAACAGGACTGCATTTTAAGATTCCTTTTATACAGAAAGTACAGAAAGTAAATACAACGATCCAGGGATTTCCTATTGGATATAGTATGGGAGATAATTCGGTGGTTGAGAATGAGGGCATTATGATTACCTCGGATTATAACTTTATTGATGTAGATTTCTTTGTTGAGTACAGAATTTTAGAACCGGTAAAATATCTTTATAATTCAGAGGAACCGGAAGATATTCTAAAAAATATTTCTCAAAGCTGTATCCGTACAGTAATCGCAAGTTATGATGTGGATGAAGTGCTTACCACCGGAAAAGGTGAGATCCAGAGTAAGATTAAAGAAATGATCCTGAAGCAGATGGAGGAACAGGATCTGGGGATTCAGCTTGTGAATATCACAATCCAGGATTCAGAACCGCCCACACAGGAGGTTATGAAAGCATTTAAAGCAGTAGAAACTGCCAAGCAGGGAAAAGAAACTGCTTTGAATAATGCCAATAAATACAGAAACGAAAAGCTTCCGGAGGCTGAGGCAGAAGCAGACCAGATCATTCAGGATGCTGAGGCGCAGAAGAAGGTAAGGATTAATGAAGCGGAAGCTGAGGTTGCACGTTTTAATGCCATGTATGAGGAGTATGTTAAGAATCCGGAGATCACAAAGAAGCGTATGTTCTATGAGGCAATGGAAGATGTGCTGCCGGGAATGAAGATTGTGATTGATAATGGAGATGGAGTGCAGAAGGTTCTGCCGCTAGATTCTTTTACAGGGAACAGTTCAGAGAATCCGACAGAGACACTGAACACGGATCCTGCTCAGGACACACAAGATTTAAATGATTCTGAGAACGAATAAAGAAATGACAGAAAATATTTTATATAAAAAGTGTTTTGGTAAATGAAATACGAAGGATAGAGATATAATTTGGAAAGGACTAATTTATGAAAGGTAAGAAAATTGGAATATTAATTGGTGTGTCTGCAGTGGTTGTAGCTGTCGGAGCGTCGGTAACAGTAACTCAGCAAAATGAATATAAGCTGATCCGTCAGTTTGGTAAGGTTGACAGGGTGATCAGCTCATCGGGAATCAGTTTTAAGATTCCGTTTATAGAGAGTACACAGTCATTGCCAAAGGAAACACTGCTGTATGATCTGGCAGCATCTGATGTAATTACAAAAGATAAGAAAACGATGATCAGCGACAGTTATGTTCTCTGGAAAATCAGCGACCCGCTTAAATTTGCACAGACATTAAACTCTTCTGTGGAAAGTGGTGAAAGCCGAATTAATACTGCTGTGTATAATGCCACTAAAAATGCGATTAGCAGTATGTCACAGGATCAGGTGATCACAAGCCGTGACGGAGAACTGTCTGATATGGTTATGGAGGCAATAGGAACAAACATGGATCAGTATGGAATTGAGCTTCTTAAATTCGAAACTAAGCAGCTGGATCTGCCGGATGATAATAAGGAAGCTGTGTATGAACGAATGATTTCTGAACGAGATAATATTGCAGCGACTTACAAGGCAGAGGGAAACTCTGAAGCAAAGGTGATTCGAAATAAAACCGACAAAGAAGTAGCAATCCAGATTTCTGATGCTAAAAAACAGGCAGAGATCCTGGGGGCGGAAGGGGAGCAGGAATATATGAAAATTCTTGCGCAGGCTTATGGAGAAGAGGACAGAAGTGAGTTTTATTCATTTGTGAGAAGCCTGGATGCGCTGAAGACATCTATGAAAGGTGAGGACAAAACAGTGATACTGTCTGCAGATTCACCGATCGCTCAGATCTTTGAAGGAAAATAAAAGAAAGTAACAATAATACACTCTAATTTTTCACCAGATAAATGGAAGATAGACATAGAAGATAAGGAATGTTATAATTTTTTTACAAAGAAATCCTGAAGCAGAAAATGTAAGTATAATCTGGAAATAATATACAGAGAAAACGGAGAGATAGAAAATGCTGACATGTATCAGATCAAAACGGCAGAGAGATGCAGCGGAGTATGCTTTACGAACTATTCAGTCATCATGCATAAGGCCTTATATTAAGACAATATATCTGTATGGCAGTTGTGCACGGGGAGAAGAGAAATATAGCAGTGATGTTGATCTGTTTCTGGAACTGTCAGAGTCATTCCGCTCCCGGCCGGAACTTAAAAAATATCTTTATCTTCTAAAATCAGAAGTATCCTCTGAGGAATTGGATGATGCAGAAACGGATCTGAAAATTGTAGTTGGCGATGACTGGAAAAGGAACAAAATGCTGTATTATACAAATGTGCGAAAGGAAGGAATTCAGATATGGCCTTGAACAGTTATTTTGATTTTGCAGAAAATGATTTTCAATATTTTAAAGCCTCTTATGATGCGGGGATAGTTGCAAATATGATGGGTGCCATGGCGCAGGGAATATGCGAAAAATATATGAAGCATCTGATCTCAGAATACTATAAACCGGATGATGCTATGCAACAGAAAGATTTTGAAAATATTTTGCGTACACATAGTCTGAACAGACTGATGAAATTTCTAAAAGCAAATATGGGAGCAGAGTTTTCAAAAAATACGCAGACACATATGAGAATGATAGATGGTTTTTATTTTTCAACCAGATATCCTGGTGACGATAGCATAGAGATAGATGGTGATGATGTGGAAACCTGTAATGATGCAATAGAATTGTGCAGAACAGAAGTTTTAGAGTTAGAACGAGAATTAAAAAAGTGTGAGGTATAAACAGAAATTACGTTACGTAACACAGAAAATCTACTATGAATATCGTTGATACTGTATTTGAAATGAAAGACGGCAAGATCTCATGAGCCTGATCTCAGAGAATAGAAAAGAGGCTGTTACACTAATTGCTTATGTAGTGTGACAGCCTTGTGTATTGTGAACTGAGAATTTGTTACTGAAACGTAAGGAATAAATTTTCAAAAGTAGTGTTGATGTGTCGAAAACTATTGATTGACGGAACAGCATGCGTTTGTTACACTGAATTTATATATCTGAGTTCCAGACCAGCCGGTCATCTATTTCCCTTTATGAAAGCATGTACGAAAGATAAAGATTATCCGATTTATGATATTTGTGCAAATTGGGTATTCAAACATTGTTACCGTATGTTAGAATAGAAGTGAGGTATCTAATGAATAATACGATATTTGATGATGTATTTCGTACAATGATTGAGAAAATGCCATATCTGGCAGTACCTTTGATTAATGAAGTATTCCATACTTCTTATCCGGAGAATGTACCGATTGTGCAGTTGCGCAATGAACATCAGCAGGAAAACGGAGAGATTATCACGGATTCCTGTTTAAAGATTGCTGGTAAATTGTATCATATTGAATGTCAAAGTGTAGACGATACAACTATGGCAATTCGTATGATAGAATATGATTTCTCCATAGCAATCGAAAATGCACAGAAACAGGGACGCAAATACAGGATGGATTTTCCAAAGTCCTGCGTATTATATTTGAGAAGCGGAAAGAATACGCCGGATTTTCTGGAGATAGAGATGGTGCTTCCGGATGAGAACATAGTACATTATCGGGTTCCGACAATGAAACTGGAGACATATACGAGAGACAGTATTTTTGAAAAAAATTTACTGATGCTTCTGCCGTTTTATATTATGCGATATGAAAAGGATATTCATGAAATGAGTGAGAATCCGGAAATGTTCCAGAGTTTGCTAAATGACTATGAGGAAATCCGGATAAATCTGGAAAGAGAACTTTCAGGAGCAGATAAGACGGCTTTATACATGAATTTAAATAAACTGATCATAAAAATAGCGGACTATATATGTCAGAATGAAAAGACAGTCCGGAAAGGAATAGGTGAGATTATGGGTGGAAAAGTTCTTGAACTGGAATCTGAAAGGCTTGAACGGCTTCAAAAAGAGGCGGAAGCAGAGGCAAAAGCAATTGGAGAAGCAAGGGGCAGAGCAATTGGAGAAGCAAAGGGCAGAGCAATTGGAGAAGCAATCGGCGAAGAACGGTTAAGCACTTTGCTTAATCGTTTGATTATGGATGGAAGAAGTGCAGAAATACAGTCTGTTGTGACAAACGCAGAGACTCGAAAACGGTTATATAAGGAATATGGAATTCTGTCAGAATAGATATTAAATAAAACTATAGTATTACTTTTTATATGTGAGTTAAGGGATGAAATTTTAGAGATAAAATGCAACTTGACGAACGATATGAATGTGGATATAATAGGTTCAGAAATAAAAAAATTGGAATTTTTAACCGGATTTGACCGGCCCTGATATCGCTAAGGAGGAACATGTTATCATGAAAATCGGAAATGATATTTATTATGTAGGTGTAAATGATCATCAGATAGATCTGTTTGAAGGTCAGTATGTAGTGCCAAACGGTATGTCCTATAACTCATATGTGATCATGGATGAAAAGATTGCAGTTATGGATACAGTTGATGCAAGAAAGACAAAAGAATGGTTTGATAATTTAGATAAGGAATTAAAGGAACATGTTCCTGATTATTTGATTGTTTCTCATTTAGAACCTGATCATTCCGCAAATATTCAATTATTTACAGAAAAGTATAAAGAAGCAAAACTTGTTTTAAGTGCCAAAGCAAAAGCGATGCTTCCTCAATTTTTTAATATTGAAGGATTAGATGAAAGATGTATTGTGGTTAAAGAAGGAGAAGAATTAGATTTAGGAAATCATCATTTGAAATTTATCATGGCACCGATGGTGCATTGGCCTGAAGTAATGGTTGAATATGAAACAACTGAAAAAGTACTCTTCTCTGCTGATGCTTTCGGCAAATTTGGTGCATTAAGTGCTTCTGAGGACTGGACTTGCGAAGCAAGAAGATACTATTTTAATATAGTAGGAAAATATGGTGCACCTGTACAGACTTTACTCAAGAAAGCCGCCGCACTTGATATCAGGACTATATGCCCTCTGCATGGCCCTGTACTTAAAGAGAACCTTGAATTCTACATTGGAAAATATCTTACATGGAGCAGTTACGAACCTGAAGATGATGGAGTACTTGTAGCCTGTGCTTCTATCCACGGCAATACTAAGACAGCCGCTGAAAAGATGGTTAATATCCTTAAAGAACAGGGATATAACAAAGTTGCATTTACCGACCTTACAAGGGATGATATGGCAGAAGCCATTGAAGATGCTTTCAGATACAGCAGACTTATTGTTGCTGCAGCATCTTATGATGGTGGTGTATTCCCACCTATGGAGGACTTCCTTAACCGTCTTTCCCACAAAGCTTACCAGAACCGTAAAGTCGGAATCATCGAAAATGGTTCGTGGGCACCTACTGCCGGCAAATGTATTAAGACAGCATTTGAGGGAATGAAGAACATAACTATATGTGGCGATACAGTAACTATCAAGTCTACTATGAAAGATGAAGATATTGCCAATATGTACAAGCTGGCAGAAGCCATTAAGTAATATATGATGCTAATATAATAACAGCCGGTTAATGATAGCTATTTAATCTATCATTATACCGGCTGTTTTATGTTATAGCTGTTTAATTACCTGTTAATTCTGTTCTTCTTCACATCAGCAACTACAAGTCCTGCAACTAATACTGCAGCCATTAATGTTTCAAGAACATATAAGAATACTCTTGTTGTATCTCCTGTTGCAGCTGAATCCTTTGCTGTATCAGCCACATCTGCTACCTGTCCATTATTATCTGCTGTATCCGGGTCAACAGCCTTTATTACTTCTGCTGTGTCCTGTGATAAGAAGTATAATGAGCAGTGGGTAATTGTATACTCAACATATCCGTCCTTAACAACGAGCCCCTTATTAACACCGCCTACTGATTCAACTCTGTTCTGTTCTTCATTGAAGTAGTAGAGGTATACTATATCTCCATCCTTATATTTGTTACCAACATATGTCTTGATTGTAGCTGGTCCAGGTAATGCTCCGTGATGACTGAATGAAAGATACATAAGATCATCACGTCCTGTAATTTCCTTAACCTCATTTTCTCTATCTGTATCGAATGAAATTGTTAAATCAATATCCATATCTGGCTGTGTAATTGTATCACTGTTGAACTTCCACTGATACTGGAGTCTGTTATTCTCATCTGTTACACCAACTGTAATGTCTTTCTGGTTTTCCTTCATCTTAGAGAATACATTAGAGCTGAGTGTAGGAGCTGCTTTGGCACTTACAATGCTTACCTCTGAAAGAGATGAATTAGTTAAACGCTCTGTAAGTTCGTTGTTTACATTTTCTACATTAGTAAGCTTATCCGCAGAGATAACTTCTGCTTCAACATTCTTGCCTGTTGTATCGCCATTATCAGATGGCTGCTCTGGCTGAGCAGGATGTTCTGGCTGGCTTGGCTGCTCTGGCTCACTTGGCTGTTCTGGTTCGCTTGGTGTGTCACTAGGTGTACTTGGTGTGTCACTAGGTGTACTTGGTGTATCACCTGGTGTTGAGTAATCTGCCGAGCGAACTAAAGCATATGTATTCTTTTCTACAACGATAGTTCTGCTTGGAACTAAAGATCCGCTTCTCACTAATTTACCATCTACTAATGAAAGCTTTACATAAGTCTGTTCATTATCAAACTTAGCATTTAATACAGTTGGATCAGTAAATCTATATGTAAATCCATCTGCTAATGCACTGCTTGCTGATACATATCTTACTGCTAATGTTGGATCCATAACCTTTTCAAAATCAGCATTGTTTGATGTAATTTCAACTGCTGGTCTTTCTATAGTAACATCCTTAGCTTCAACATTTTCAAGCTTGTATGTTGAAGTTGTAGCTGAACCTGCACTTCTTCCGATGTTAGAATCATAGAAGTTAACTGTTATGCCTGCATCCTCAGCATTCTTAATCATATTAATTGTCTCAGCATCAAATGTAACCTTATCTGTGCATACATTAATTGATGATGATATATTTTTCTTAGCATTGTATTTAACGATATTCTTTATTGTCTGAACATCAGGATTAGCAATATATGAATATTCTGTACCATCATAATCTCCACCTGATACTGTTGCAGTCTTTATAAAGTTATCATTATCTAAAGATATTGTGAAGTATTCACTATTAGAATCACTTTCTGTAAAGTTCCTTGTATATCCGTATGTTCTCTGTACCACTGGAATACAGCTTCCATCATCTACAGCATATACGTTAAATCTTCCATCACCTGAATTGTAAAATGTGCTTCTAAAGCTTACGCCCTTAATTGATGGTATAGTTCCTACCTTATATACATATTCAGGTGTTCCGCCTGCAAATGTAGTTGATAATGTGCTTGCATCTTTACTTAATGTAATCTTAGGTATATCTACAGAAACAGCTTCATTATTAAGGAAATAGCCATCGAATTCGACAGTCATTCCAGATATCTTACTAGCTTTATCAAAAGCTGTCACAGAAATTCTACGTCTTGCTGATATAAGCTTTTCTGCTGCTTCTTTTGATAAGCTAATCTTATCACCTGCATAGTATGCACTGCTATAATATGTATAACCATTATTATTTGAAATAATACCATTTACTACATCATCATTGAATACATTATAGCAGTCATAATCTGTATAGCTGCCATACTTGTTAGTTACTTTTTCAGTATCCATTAACGAATCCTTGCTGTCAGCAACAAAGAAACGAATCTGTCCTGCATTGTTATTGCTATAACTTACAGATGATGAACCTGAATATAGATATTATTAACACATATTATGTGGCAATCATAATGTAACTATCCTTAAAATGTCACTTTCTTAAATATATGCACGAAATATGTTATCTCTGCGGCAGCTGTAATTATCCACGAACATGGATATAACAGGAACAATGATGGTATAGTGTGGAAATGTGCAAATATTGTATACACCCATGCTACTCTGAACACACACGAACCTATAATAACCACTATTGTTGGAACTATAGTCTTGCCAAGTCCTCTTGATGCCGCTATCGTACAATCCATAAATGAAGATACAGCATACGATAAGCCCATAATCATAATTCTCTGCATACCTGCATCTATAACTTCTGGTTCACTTGTAAATAATGACAGGAACTGTCTTCCAAATATTATAAGAAGTCCTCCAAGTATCGCCGCCGCTAAAAAAGCATAAGCCATACTTATAAGGTAGCTTTTTAACATTCGTTTCTTGTTACACGCTCCCATATTCTGTCCCATAAAGCTTGAGCACGCAGTATAAAAAGCCATCATAACATTATATATAAGCATATCTGCATTAGCGGCGGCGGCATTTCCTGACACCATAACCGCACTGAATGAATTAACACCTGTCTGGATAAATAGATTAGCCATAGCAAATATAGCATTCTGGATACCTGCTGGAATTCCAAGCATAAGTATTACCTTTGGCACACCCGGATAAAGCTTTAATTCTCTTACTCTTAACCGGCATCTGTCTGTGTCACTTCTTCTTAACAGATTAACCACTACAAGTATTGCTGATATGTACTGGGCTGTTATACTAGCAAATGCAACACCATCCTCAGCCATACCTATCCCTATAACAAGTATAAGGTTAAGGCATACATTCACAACGCCTGCAAACGTAAGATATATAAGAGGCTTCTTAGTATCTCCACTCGCACTCATAACCGCATTACCAAAGTTATATATAGCCATAGCCGGCATACCAAGTGCGTATATTCTAAAATAAAGCACCGCCCCATCTATAAGCTCTGTCTTAGTATTCATAAGTGACAGGAAGAATTCAGCACCCAATATACAAAGAACCAGCGCTGTAAGTCCTACAATAAGACAGAGAAGAAATGATGTATGAATAGTCTTTCGTACATTTTCTTTCTGACCTGCACCAAGCTGCTGTGCAACTCTTACATTCACACCACAGCCCATACCTATAAGAAATCCTGTAAATAATGTTACAAGCAATGATGTAGAGCCAACTGCTCCAAGTGCCTCGTAACTTGAAAATTTACCAACAACTGCCACATCTGACATATTAAACAGAACTTCCAAAATCTGTGCCAGCATAAGTGGAATACTGAACTTTAGTATTTTAACCGGTATCGAACCTGTAGTCATATCCATACCGCTTAGTGCTTTTGTATTATCGTTACCCATATATACCTCGATATTCTTTATTTTATTAAGCAAATCAAGCCCTTCAGACGGATACTGACTATAACACATTTATAATTCTTTTTCAATAAATAATTATATGCTTTAATTAGCAATTTTTATGTAGTTTTATTAAATATTTTGTCGTATAATGCTTTTTAGTACCAAAGGCCTACTGGCTAAGAATTGAGGTTATATATGTTTAATTTTAAATCATCTGATAATAAGACAACAATACAGGCAGCTGTATGGAAAGCTGAAAGCAAACCAATCGGCGTAATACAGCTTGTACACGGAATAACAGAATATATGGGAAGATATGACAAAGTTGCCCAGTATTTTACAAGCAAAGGATACGTTGTATGCGGTATTGACATTATAGGACACGGCCACTCACTACAGAATGGCAGCAGGAAAGCATATCTTGGCAAGAAAGGAAGCTGGGAATATGTGATTAAAGACGTTCATACCTGCTACACCGAAATGAAGAAACGCTACCCTAAACTTCCTTATTATATTGTTGGTTTCTCTATGGGTTCATTCATCGTAAGGGATATGCTTTTATCTCCTCACTTAAGGACTAAGATTGACGGATGTTTCCTTATCGGAACTGGTTCTCAGCCACGTTTTATTCTCAAAGCAATAAGAAGTTATATCGACCACGCCTGTATGCAGGCTAACGGACAGAATTGCAGTCCGCTTATACAGTTCATTGCATTTGGAATGTACAATAATAAGATTAAAAATGCTACATCGCGTGCAGACTGGCTTCTCTATAATGAAGAAGAACGTGATAAATATCTTAACGACCCTCATATTCCAGCACAGATTACAGCAAGCCTTATGTATGAACTATTATCAGGAATGATTAACTGTGTATCTAAAAAGGCTAAGACAGCAAGCTTGGCACCTGTATATATTCTTAGCGGCAGTGATGATGCTGTAAGTGAGTATGGAAAAAATATTAAAACTACCGTAAATTTAATGACTAAACAGGGATTTAATATAAAAGATATCGTGATATTTAATAATATGCGCCACGACATTTTACACGAAAAAGATAACATAAAGGTTCTTGATTATATATATGAAGCTATAACGCACTAAATAACTAGATATAA
>OGOH01002273.1_pt1 | contig 12224 bp, 7 predicted proteins | sample 1552571 | NCBI WGS metagenome assembly OGOH01 (sample SAMEA2580170, study PRJEB22360) | human gut metagenome | biome: human gut; feature: human-associated habitat; material: faeces | place: Denmark | collected 2008/2010
GCTCCTGCAACCCCAGAAATTAGTGGGTCTCATAGCTGCCGCCATGATAGCCGCACATTCCATGGGATTGGGGATGGGCATAAATAGTATCAATGATCTGCCCGACTGGGTTGCCTTCTCCTGTTTTACGGCCATTTCACTCGGAACCATGTCCGGAGGTTGGAAGATAGTAAAAACAATGGGAACCAGAATCACCAAAGTAACTCCACTGGAAGGAGTGATTGCCGAAACAGCAGGTGCTTTCACTCTCTACATCACGGAAATGTTGAAAATTCCTGTAAGTACGACACATACTATCACAGGAGCAATCATCGGAGTAGGCGCAACAAAACGCCTTTCTGCTGTTCGTTGGGGAGTTACCAAAAGCCTGATGACGGCTTGGATTCTTACAATTCCGGTCAGCGGACTTTTAGCAGCCGGTGTTTATTTTATTGTTTCTTTATTTATATAATAAAACATATTCCAGCCATATAAAATAGCGTTTAGAAACACTTGATTCCCAAACGCTGTTTTATATCTATTTTTAGTCCTAAATATTTATATAAATCGCTTTAAGAAAAAACATCTATTCTTCTAACCTTCCTAATCAGTAAGTACATCATAACAAGCATATATCTCTCAAATAGAAAAAGAGCTGAAAGTCAATGACCTTCAGCTCTTTTTCTATATATTAAGCGTTTAGCAAATTCTTATTTGACTTCCTCAAAATCAACGTGATATATCTATCAGCGACTTGCGTACACATGTTGCAAATATAACACAAACCCGAAAATAAGCATTCATAAGCAACACACGCTCTTGTTCATAAAAGTACGATTTTTATTCATAAATAACGAGATGTAAACGCATAAAAATCAAAAGAAAGCGATGTTTTTAACAGATTCTTCGGTTTTATCCTTACCTTTGTGTATGATATTGGGATGTTATACCCAAACAACAATAAGAAAACGATGCAGATACATAACAAATTCAAGTTGTAAAACTATTTATTATATTGAGATATGTCAATATGGAGCAAACTCATAGGAATCAAGAAAACCGAGGATAGAAACAATATCATCGGCAATAAAACCACCTCTGTACCATGTAGTGCCCACAATTATGCCATAGTAGATGTTGAAATAGGCTTGAAAGACCATAGAATCCATGATATAGGAGCCCTCAAGCATGATAACACGACATTTCATAAAACCTCAAAAGAAGAACTATTCATTTTCTTAAACGATGTAGACTACATCTGCGGACACAATATCGTTCACCATGATGCTAAATACCTGTTTACGGACAAAATATGCCGCTGGATTTTAGTTGATACACTTTATGTTTCGCCTTTACTGTTCCCTGAACACCCTTACCACAGGCTTGTGAAAGATGACAAACTGATGAGCGAACAAATGAACAATCCGGTGAACGATTGCAAGAAAGCAAAAGACTTATTGTTGGATGAAATAGCATGCTGGCATTCACTACCGAAAGAAAAGCGTATACTATTTGCATCGCTGCTGAAGGACAAGAAGGAATTTGAAGGATTTCTCAGTATGGTAAGTGCGGAGTATATCCATAAAGGAATACCTGAACTTATTAAAGAACTTTATGCCGGAAAGATTTGCCAACATGCCGATCTTGACATGCTCATCAACCAATATCCATGCGGATTGGCATACGCATTGGCTCTGATTGACACCACCGATTACCGCTCCATCACTCCCGGATGGATACTTTATAATTATCCGGAAGTGGAATTTATCATAAAACTCCTGCGACACACTACTTGCAAAGAAAGCTGCGACTACTGCCATACGCAATTGGATGTGCTCCATAACCTAAAAACATTTTTCGGATATGAGCGCTTCCGGACATACGAAAGCGAGCCACTGCAAGAACGTGCTGCCCAAGCTGCGGTAAAAGGGAAATCGCTGCTGGCAATATTTCCTACCGGCGGTGGTAAATCACTTACCTTCCAACTGCCTGCACTCATGGCGGGCCACTCCGTGCACGGGCTTACGGTTGTCATCTCCCCCTTGCAGTCCTTGATGAAAGACCAGGTAGACAACCTTGCCGACAGAGGCATCACGGATGCCGTAACCATAAATGGGATGTTAGACCCCATCACAAGATCGCTGTCCATACAAAGAGTACAAGACGGAGAAGCCTCGTTGTTGTATATCTCTCCCGAAATGCTCCGTTCAAAAACAATCGAGAAAATATTGATGGCGCGCCACGTTGTAAGGTTTGTGATAGACGAAGCGCACTGCTTTTCTTCATGGGGGCAGGATTTCAGAGTTGACTATCTCTACATTGGCAAATTCATCCAAAAATACCAGCAAAAGAAAAAATGCAAAACCCCGATACCTGTATCCTGTTTCACGGCCACAGCAAAACAGAAAGTAATCCAAGACATCTGTGACTATTTCAAGCAGACTTTGGATTTGAACTTGGAATTATTCGCATCAACAGCCTCAAGAACAAATCTACACTATTCCGTCATACATGTAGAGAATGACAATGACAAATATTTAAAACTGAGAGAACTTGTAGCAGAAGCTGATTGTCCGACAATTGTTTACGTGTCACGCACCAAACGAACAAAGGAACTGGCTGCAAAACTGACTCGTGACGGTTACAAGGCACTCCCTTTCAATGGGAAAATGGAAGCCGATGAAAAAATTGCCAACCAAGATGCTTTTATGAACGATCAGGCACACATCATCGTGGCCACGTCTGCATTTGGTATGGGAGTCGATAAGAAAGATGTCGGTCTTGTAGTGCATTATGATATTTCCGATTCGCTGGAGAATTATGTACAGGAAGCTGGCAGGGCAGGTCGTGATCCTGGTCTTAGCGCACGTTGTTATGTGCTTTACAGTGACAATGATTTGGACAAGCATTTTATATTGTTAAACCAAACGAAACTTAGCATTAGTGAAATACAACAGGTATGGAAAGCCGTCAAAGACCTTACCAAACACCGTATGAAAGTCAACTGTTCTGCGTTGGAAATTGCCCGGCAAGCAGGATGGGATGATTCGGTATCTGACATTGAGACCCGTGTACGGACAGCATTAGCAGCTTTGGAACAAAGCGGATACTTGGTAAGAGGAAACAATGTACCTCATGTATATGCCACGGGAATAACGGTAAAGAATATGGACGAAGCAAGAGAACGCATAGCAGCATCACTACTTTTTGGCAGCGATGAAATAGAAAAAGCAGTCCGTATCATCAAGTCATTGATTTCTCAAAAACATATCGCCAAGGCTCAGGATTCGGAAGCAGAATCACGAATCGATTATCTGGCAGACATTTTGGGACTAAGCAAAAGAGATGTTATATCTGTAGTGGAGCGCATGCGACAGGAAGGTATATTGGCAGACAGCAAAGATATATCTGCCTATTTGCAGGATGCAGGTGATTCGGAACGAAAGTCACAAGTTCTCCTCGAACGCTTTGCAAAACTTGAACAATACATCCTTAATCATATTCCCGACGGAACTTTACGAATATCATGCAAGCAACTGAATGAAAATGCAGTGAACGATGGCATCAATACATCCAAAGAAAAAGATATCCGGACACTACTCTATTTCCTCACCGTCAAGGGATATACGCATAAAAAAGAAGATGCAGCTCGTAACATGGAGATAAGTCGTCAGGCAGACCTAGAATCCACCATCAGGCGATTTGAGAAACGATTGGAAATAAGTCGCTTTGCCGTGGAATGGCTATACAAACTAGCTTTTGATGCAGAAAAAAAGAATGCACTCGACAAAGCCATCCAGTTCTCCGTAGTAGAGCTTCTGAACCGAATAAAATCAAATTCCCAATCCCTTTTTGGCGGACTTGATGACATTCAATTAGAAGATGTGGAAGAAGCACTTCTATATTTGTCGAAAATCGGTTCACTAAAACTTGAAGGCGGATTTTTGGTACTTTATAATGCCATGAACATCCAAAGAATAAAGGACAACAAGTCGAGATACAAGCAAGACGACTATCGGATGCTCAACGAATTCTACAAGTTGAAAATCCAGCAAGTGCATATTGTAGGCGAATATGCTAATCTAATGGTAAGAGATTATCATGCGGCCTTGCAATATGTTCAGGACTATTTCCAAATGGACTACAGAAAGTTTGTCACAAAATATTTCAAAGGAGACAGAGCAAACGAGATACAACGTAACTTGACACCACAGAAGTACAAACAATTGTTCGGACAATTATCCAAACGGCAAATGGATATTATTTCCGATAAGGGTTCACGTTGCATTGTAGTCGCAGCCGGCCCAGGTAGTGGAAAGACACGCGTATTGGTCCACAAACTGGCCTCACTTTTGCTACTTGAAGATGTGAAACACGAACAGCTCCTGATGCTGACCTTTTCAAGGGCAGCCGCTACGGAATTCAAACAAAGGCTCATGGAGTTGATAGGCAACGCCGCCCACTTTGTCGAAATAAAAACATTCCACTCCTATTGTTTCGACCTATTGGGACGGATAGGAAATCTTGAAGAATCAAGAAATGTCGTTTCAAATGCAGCCGAGATGATATGTCAAGGAGAAGTGGAACCCAATAAGATTGGCAAGACGGTGTTAGTCATAGATGAGGCTCAGGATATGGGAGCTGAAGAGTATACGCTTGTAAAGGCCTTAATGACTAATAATGAGGAAATGCGTGTGATAGCAGTGGGAGACGATGACCAGAACATCTATGAATTCCGCGGTTCCGATTCCGGTTATATGTACCGACTGGCACAAGAAAGCGGAAGCACGTTTGTCGAAATGACCGAAAATTACCGCAGTGCGCGCCAGCCGGTGGATTTTGCCAACGGATTCTTGAAAAACATACATAAAAGGATAAAAAGTACACCAATTATCTCCATGAGGAAAGAAAAGGGTTGGGTTGAAGTGATACGCCATCAATCGGAATATATGTATCAGCCGCTCGTCGAAAACTTGCTTCAACATAGGGATAAAGGAACTTCTTGTGTACTGACCCAAACAAATGAAGAGGCCGTTATCCTGATGGCTCTTTTGCAGAAACATGGCATAAACAGCAAACTGATACAATCAATGGACGGCCTACGTTTTTGGAATATGGCCGAAATGAGATATTTCCTGAGGTATATAAACAAGCGGATAAAAACACCGTTAATCACAGAAGAGTTGTGGGAAGAAGCCAAGCATAACACCTTCTCTACTTATGACAGGAGTCTAAGCTTGATGTATGTGAAACGTTGTGTGGAACAGTTTGAACAAACTAACAAGACTAAATATTTCAGTGACTTCAAAGAATTTTTATTTGAATCGTCGGTGGAAGACTTCTGCGACGTATCAGGAGCCGACGTTGTGGTATCAACTATTCACAAGGCCAAAGGCAGAGAGTTTGACGATGTGTATATGCTCATATCCGACAATTATGTAAAGGATGCCCATCTGATGCGTCGATATTACGTAGGAATAACCCGTGCGAAAAACAGGCTGTTCATACATACAAACGGTGATTGTTTCAATCATTTGAGTGCAGACCGATATCTTATAGATCAGCGACAATATAATATGCCTGAAGAAATTATACTACAACTCTCTCACAAAGATGTCTATTTAGGATTCTTCAAAGAACGGAAACAAGAGGTTTTAGCACTAAGAGGAGGAGATTCTTTAATTTACAATGATTTCTTCTTGTATAGTTCATCGACCGATAAACCTATAGCAAAATTATCATCAAGAATGCAGGGTACGTTATCTGAATGGGAACAAAGAGGTTATAAGGTGCAATCTGCATCTGTACGGTTTGTTGTGGCATGGAAGCCCAAAGATGCACCGAAAGATGAAACGGAAACGGCTGTTCTCTTAGCAGACTTGAGACTTTCTTTGTAAGTTAAAACACTTGAAATTATCATATTATCACTACCTTTGTGATAAAATATTATACGAATAATGCAGATACATAACAATACATTGATAGCGGAATGCTCAGCTTACGATTTCAAAGAAATGTTGGAACGTAAGAAAGTGAAGTCATGGCTTAAATCGGTATCGGCTTTTGCCAATACGGATGGCGGCAGTTTGTTCTATGGAGTGAACGATGACGGAGAAGTTGTTGGTTTGGAGAATCCACAAGCCGATGCTGATTTTATCAGTGAAATGATAAAGGCACGACTTGACCCTGTGCCGGAAGTTCAACTTATTCCGATAGAACATGAAGGGCATACCCTGCTTGAAGTGAAAGTAAAGGCAGGAACGCTTACACCTTATTACTATTATCAGGATGGGACACGTACCGCATATGTACGAGTTGGCAATGAAAGCGTGGAGTGTAATTCGCAACAGCTTCTTTCATTGGTATTGAAAGGTACGCACATGACTTGGGATTCACTGCCTACCCAAGTGGATGCCAGCAAACATTCTTTCATCATTCTCGCCAATACTTTCCGTGAGCAAACCCATCAGGAATGGAATGACAAGTATCTGGAATCATTCGGACTAGTAACTCCTGACGGCAAACTGACCAATGCCGGATTGCTGTTTGTGGATAATTGTACCGTATTCCAATCACGTATTTTCTGTACCCGTTGGACTGGACTCTATAAAGATGATGCCATCAGTTCCGTAGAACACCGGGCTAACCTAGTATTGCTATTGAAATACGGCATGGACTTCATCAAGAACTACACCATGAGCGGATGGGTGAAGATGCCGAACTATCGTCTGAATCTCTCCGACTATTCCGACCGTGCCATCTTTGAAGGGTTGGTAAATCATCTTATCCATAGAGATTATACGGTAATGGGCGGTGAAGTGCATATTGACATTTACGATGACCGTGTAGAACTGGTATCACCCGGTGCCATGCTTGACGGTACACAGATTCAAGACCGTGACATATACAAAGTACCATCCATGCGCCGCAATCCTGTCATTGCAGATGTGTTCACACAGTTGGACTATATGGAGAAACGTGGCTCCGGCTTACGCAAAATGCGTGAACTTACAGAGAAGCTACCTAACTTCCTGCAAGGGAAAGAACCACAATATCAAACAGAAGCGACTTCTTTCTATACCACATTCTATAATCTGAACTGGAGCGAGAACGGCAGAATACCTGTTGAGGAGGTGGCTAACAGGGTAAATAGTACCCTCGAAAAGTACCCTGTAAGCGAAGAAAGTTCGGTCGAAAAGTTCGGTGTAAATGCAAAAATGTTCGGTGTAAACAGCAAAAGTTCGGTGAAAAAGTTCGGTGTAAATGCAGATAAGTTCGGAAACACATCGGAAACACCTAAGAAAGTCAGTAAAACTGCACAAAAGATAATTGACCTCGTTATTTCTGATCCATCAATCACAGCTGACAATATGGCTAACAAGGTTGGTGTAACGAAACGTGCTATAGAGAAAAACATCAAGAACCTTAGAGGTATGGGCATTTTGGTTCATGAAGGTTCTGATAAAGCTGGTTATTGGCGCATTGTAATTAATCCTCAAACCGAGCTATAAGCCTATGGGAACATCTTTCTATCACCCGAACACCACTTTCCACATCGTCTTTAACCTTATTATATATAGGAGCAACATCAGGCGTATGTGTTTGCAGTATTTCAGAAGGGACATTCTCCCAATCTTGGGCGGAAAATATTTTCTTCGACATCATCTTTGTATTTAGGGTTAATATATGCTTGTGGGTCGTATGGCAGGAAGCAAGAACGAGCCACATCACTGCCGGACATATCCACTGATGGCAAACCTGTTGCTTTGATACAGTTGGTGACAGCCTTGAAGTACCGGGAATGTTCCCATCCTTTCAAGTCAACAGGTATTATCCACTTCAATCCATTACCGGATGGGCTGACAAATAACAGTTCCGTATCGAAATACTCATGATTGAGTAATTGCTGTTTTAGCTCCACGATATTCTCCACATGGTCGAAATCCAAACACATCAATCCTGAATGCATAATCAGTTCCTTTTCATTCCGTTTGCGGAATAATCCCGAAAAAGTACAATAGTCGAAATGGGTGGCTTTGTATCTTTTAGCTTCTGGAGAAGATAGCATCAAACGCAGGGCTTCTGTTTGTGGTTGGGCATAATGCCCGATGATATAACGATACACATCCACAATGCCTACCGCCCTTATCGGTTCAATGTTTTGAATGGGCTTGCGAAAGAACGAAAAGCAATAATCTGTTGTTCCCATCATCTGATAATCTTTTTAGATTCGACAAATCGTCTGGCTTCTTCCATTAAGTCATCTTGGGTCTTGTGCGATTTGTTCTTCAACCAATCGTCAATCTCCGATTGTAGGAAAGCCAAAGCTTTATTTATTTTATGTACGGGAATCTGTTTGGTAGATACCCATCCATAAACTGTCTGTTTGGCTGGATGTGATGGCAGATAAGCACAAAGCTCGTCTATATCCATCCACTTGGGTGAATTACTTGCCTGCTTATGTTGCAAGGCATTTACTTTGGATTGTAGTACTTCTACGGACTCAATCAGGTAGGACAACGCATTTGGCATTTCCTCCAATGAATTTACTTTATAAGCCATTTTTTCTTCGTATTAAAGTTGATGCCGCAAAAGTATAGGGATGTTTATGAGTGCTAAATAGGTGCTTGAAAGCCACCAATTAGCCACTTATTTGCCACCGATAGATTTAGTTTTCATTAACACAATGATTTACTGAAAGAGATAATAAAATAGGGATAAACCACTATTAGGACTAATACCCTCTTCACAGAGAACATCTATACAACAAAATCCCCCTCAAAAAGCCGATGCTTCATGAGGGGAATACGGTGGTAAGTGTGTCGTTGATATTATATAAGTCGTTGTTGCTCAATGGTGGAAGTTTCCACTACCAGCTATAAGTCCAAATTTTCTATATGTAGCGTATTGGCGGCTTTCTCTTTTTGTTCGTTTACGATATGCGTATAAATCTGCGTGGTTTTGACATTTGTATGTCCCATTAAAGACTTGATAGTGTATATGTCAACACCATTTTCCAACAATAGCGAAGCGTAGCTATGCCTTCCGCAATGGAAGGTGATATGTTTCTTGATGCCGGATGCTTCTATCCAAGCTTTCAAAGGACGGGAAATCCAAGAGGCATCTGTCAATCCCTCAAAAACGAGTGCTTCATCATTACTTGGACGTTTACCACATAATTGAAGGGCTTGTTGAATGACAGGCTTATAATCGGGTCGTTTTGTTTTTTGCTGAATCACGACCGCTTGCCATGTACCTTTGCTTGTCTGTTGAATCTGCTGCCATTTCAATGCCTGAATATCGCTATGTCGCAATCCTGTAAGGATAGAAAACCAGAACGCACGTTTCAAAACATCATCTTTGCAAGGAGTATCAACCAACATTTGCACTTCATTCATGGTAAGTGCAACACGAGGTGTCTCTATGTTTGTTATTCCTTTTACTTTTGCGCTGATGTCAACCGTCAGATATTCATCAACGAACGCCTGCTTCAATCCGGCTTTGAGGATGGAGAAATAGGTGGATGCCGTATTCTGTGAGATAGTTCCTTTCTTATTACCTCCCATCGGGGCACGTAACAGGAACATCTTGATGTCTTCAAGTAGTTTTACGGAAATCGTCTTAAACGGAATCGGGTTGCCTTGCGAATAGATTTTCAATAATTCTCCCACACGGGTCCAGTTGACTATGATTGAATTAGAGCTATTGGGATGCCGTTTGCTGATGATGCCATTGAAGTACTTGATAAAGTCCTGTTCGCTTCGTTCATTTTGTGCCGCGATTTCGTTTTCCTTATCAGTGTAGAGGACTGCACTGTCATATTCGTGTTGGCGTAACTTACGCACATTGTCGGCATAGATACAAGCCTCTTGGTCTATCGTTGAACGGCATTGGATGATTCCATTCAAATCACGCTTAGGCTTATAGTTGAATGTTCCATCCGGCAAGATACGTGCAATGGACGACTTGTCCCAAACAGGTGTGGATATAGTCCGGTTAATAGATTCCACCACACGGCTTGCCCGTTTAGAACCTCTCTTGTAAACCGGGTACGACTCTATAATCAGATACCACTCTTCTTTGTAATTCGACCTTCTGAGCTTGACGGTCACTTTGGTATTAGGTAATGCTTTCTTCATAACGACTTATATAATTTATCAATTTCAGATTTGGGAACATAAACATAATTACCAATTTGGCGTGTAGGAATAGAATGACGGCGTATGTGCTTAAAGACACTGCTGTCATTGATATGGAACTTTTTGGCAATCTCTCCGATAGTGTAACAGTCTTTGGGTTCAAAGGACAATGCTTCCTTTTTTCTCTTTCTACTGCCAGCCTTTGTTTTGAAGTGTTCATCCATATACTGCCGACTAAGGCGTGTCAGACGCTGACCAAAATTGTATGATGGTATCAAGCCCTGCCGTATCATACGATAAAGTACATCTTTACTAATGCCGTAAATCAGCACAGACTCTTTAACTGTCAGATACCCCTTGTTGGATGGTATTCGCCTGACTAATGCTTGACGTATCGCCTCTTTCTCCTTTGCGATTTGCCTTTTCTTGTACGCCCTTTTGGAACAAGTTGGACAACAATACTTTGACATCAATGTGGGAGGAGTAAAGATTTTACCGCACTCCTCGCAACTTCTTTGAATAGTATAATTTCCTCTTGGCATATTCTTCTCGTTTTAAATGGTTTATATCAATTTAAGTTGTACTTTATCACCAAATAAGACGTGTCGCAAACATGTCGCAAATAAGAGATAAAAAAGCCCATAGAAAACGCATAGCAACCATGAACCCTATAAACGCAAAAAGCGTGCAACTCATTGAGCTGCACGCTTTTGCTTATTGTTTGTTATCTGTTTCCTTATCGGAATCATTTGACTTCCTCAAAATCCGCATCTTGAATATCTTCTTTGTTATTAGAAGAAGAACCTTGATTAGCCTGTTGTCCTGCACCCGGACCAGCCTGAGCGCCACCTTGTGCACCACTCTGAGCATACATTTCAGCGCTGGCAGCCTGGAATGCTGTATTCAGTTCAGCCATGGCAGTATCAATAGCAGCCAAATCCTGTGCTTTATGAGCATCTTTCAGTTTCTGAAGAGCAGCTTCAATCGGAGCTTTCTTATCAGCCGGCAACTTGTCGCCTAATTCCTTCAACTGATTTTCAGTAGAGAAAATCATGGAGTCAGCTTGATTCAATTTGTCAATCTTTTCACGTTCCTTCTTGTCTGCTTCTGCATTAGCTTCAGCTTCGGCTTTCATCTTTTCGATTTCTTCCTTACTCAAACCAGAGGAGGCTTCGATACGGATAGCTTGTTCCTTGCCGGTAGCTTTATCCTTGGCAGATACTTTCAAGATACCGTTGGCATCGATATCGAATGTCACCTCAATCTGAGGAACACCACGACGAGCCGGAGCAATACCAGTCAAATTGAACTGACCGATTGACTTGTTTTGTGCAGCCATCGGACGTTCACCTTGAAGTACGTGGATAGTCACTTCAGTCTGGTTATCGGCAGCTGTAGAGAAGGTCTCACTCTTGCGGGCCGGGATAGTAGTGTTTGCATCAATCAACTTAGTCATTACACCACCCAATGTTTCGATACCCATTGACAACGGAGTAACATCCAGCAATACCACACCTTTGATTTCATCTGTCAAAACAGCACCCTGAACGGCAGCACCTACAGCAACCACTTCGTCAGGATTAACACCCTTGGAAGGAGTCTTACCGAAGAATTTTTCTACCAATTCCTGAACAGCCGGAATACGTGAAGAACCACCAACAAGGATTACCTCATCGATATCAGAGTTGCTCAAGCCTGCATCGCTCATAGCCTTCTTGCAAGGTTCAAGACAAGCCTGAATCAAATTGTGAGCTAAAGCTTCAAATTTAGCACGTGTCAAAGTCTTAACCAAGTGCTTAGGCATACCATCTACGGGCATGATGTATGGCAGATTGATTTCTGTTGAAGTAGAAGAAGACAATTCAATCTTAGCTTTTTCAGCAGCTTCTTTCAGACGTTGCATAGCCATCGGATCTTTTGTCAAATCCGCACCTTCGTCATTCTTGAATTCCTGTACCAACCAGTCAATGATTACCTGGTCGAAGTCATCACCACCCAAGTGAGTATCACCGTTAGTAGAAAGTACTTCGAATACACCACCACCAAACTCAAGGATAGAGATATCGAATGTACCACCACCAAGGTCGAATACAGCAATCTTCATAT
>OGOH01002274.1_pt1 | contig 12223 bp, 14 predicted proteins | sample 1552571 | NCBI WGS metagenome assembly OGOH01 (sample SAMEA2580170, study PRJEB22360) | human gut metagenome | biome: human gut; feature: human-associated habitat; material: faeces | place: Denmark | collected 2008/2010
ACGCAAAAACACCTGAAGAACTATACAACAAAGAAACGCTTGCGTTGGAACAGATTGAGAATGCCACTTTTCATCGGAAAACGCCCACAGTTGCAGAGTATTGTGAAAAGTGGCTGCTGATGCAGTCGGTTCATGTACGAGCTACTACTTTGACGGATTACACCTCAAAGGTCAGGCGGCATATTATAGCGGAATTGGGAGATAAACGGATGGGCGAGGTTAGCCTGGATGATATTCAGCTTGCCCTTGTTCCGGTTTCCAAAAAATCTGCATCGGTTTATAAATCTGTGGTAATCCTTTACAAATCTATCTTTCGCGCAGCGATGGAAAGCAGGATTATTGACCACAACCCAACGATTTATCTGACAACAAAAGGTGGCGGTGTTCCACAAGAGGATCGTCAGGCTTTGACAGATGAACAGGTGGAGCGCCTTTTGGATGCTATCCGAGATTTGCCGCCTTATGTCTTTGTCATGATTGGTTTATATGCAGGGCTACGCCGGGAAGAAATTCTTGCTCTGCAATGGGATTCAGTATATCTGGATACAGATACTCCATATCTGACGGTAAGACGGGCATGGCACACCGAACATAACAGACCGGTGATTTCGGATGAATTGAAAACCAAGGCTGCGGAGAGAAATATCCCTCTTCCTGTTTGCTTGGCTGAGTGTTTGAAAGCAGCAAAGGAAACTTCGACTTCGGAGTATGTGGTTTCAAACCGGGATGGCGAACCGCTGTCCTACACGCAGTTTAAGCGACTTTGGCAGTATATTGTTACGAGGACAGTCAAGGAGCGGAGCTATTATCGGTATGAAGATGGAAAAAGAGTAAAGCATACTGTCACACCTGTCTTGGGAGAAAAGGCTGCTCATAACGGAAAAGTGGTTTACAGTCTGGACTTTGAAGTAACACCCCATCAGCTGCGGCATACTTACATTACCAATCTCATTCATGCATCGGTAGATCCCAAAACGGTTCAATACCTGGCAGGCCATGAAAGCAGCAAGATTACCATGGACATTTATGCAAAGGTTAAGTACAACAGACCAGATGAGCTGGTCAGATCAATGAACTGTGCGTTTGCAAGCTGGGATGCAGCACAGTAATAACAAACAGGAAATGAAGTAGGAGCGAGGCAAGGATGTCTCGCTCTTTGTTTTACCTCAGCCGTATCTTTGATTAAATCGAGGCTTTCTGATAAAAAGAGAGTGTAGATACGGAGACTACACATTATCAAGAAAGGACGATCAAAGATGGCAAAAAAGAAAACACAGATCCCGAAGTACGGGACCATTACATTGAAAGGAATCCAGTATTACAGAACCAGGATTACGGATGCAGATGGCAAAGAGTTGAGTTTGTATGCCGCAACTTGTGAAGAATTGTATGAGAAGCAGTTAGAGGCCCGGAAGCAGGTGGAAGAAATTATCTTTCACCGGCAGCACCCGACAGTAGCCGAGTATGGAGAGAAGTGGCTGCTGATGCAGTCGGCAAAGGTGTCTGCGTCTACACTCAGAGGTTATACGAGGGATATGACAAACTATATCATCAAACCTCTGGGAGAGATGTATATGGAAGAAGTGACTGCTGACGATATTCGGCTGGCGCTTGTTCCATTGTCAAAGAAATCGGAAGGCTTATACAATAAGGTCAATATGCTACTCAAGTGCATTTTTTATGCGGCAGAGAGAAACCAAATTCTTGAACACAATCCCTGTGCGGGAATATCCGGTAAAGGTGGAAAACCGACAAAAAAGAAGGAGGCATTGACAGATCAGCAGGTAGCCGTGCTTCTGGATACAGTCAAGGGGCTTCCTCCATATTTGTTTATTATGCTCGGTTTGTATTCTGGTCTGCGTCGGGAAGAAATTCTTGCACTGCAATGGGATTGTGTATTTCTGGACGAGGATACACCTTATCTATCGGTGAGGCGGGCATGGCGTACAGAGCATAACAGACCCGTGATTTCTACGGTGCTAAAGACTCCGGCGGCAAAAAGGGATATTCCGATACCGAAGTGTTTGGTGGATTGTCTGAGAGAAACGAAAGAAAATTCCATATCAGATTATGTGATTGCTGACAGCAAAGGGGAGCCGCTGGCTGCTTCGCAGTTTCAAAGAGTGTGGCAGTATGTCGTTGTCCGCTCCACTAAGCCCCGGAACTATTATAAGTATGTGAATGGGCAGAGCATCAAATACACGGTTACCCCAACGCTGGGCATGACCCAGAAAAATCAACCCAAAATCAGATATACGTTGGACTTTGATGTAACCCCGCATCAGCTGCGGCACACTTACATTACCAATCTTCTCTATGCTGGTGTTGATCCAAAGACCGTCCAATACCTTGCCGGACACGAAAACAGCAAAACAACTATGGACATCTATGCAAAAGTGAAGTACAATAAACCGGAGGAGCTGTTTGGGGTAGTAAATGGTGCGTTTCATCAGGCTATTGCTGAATGAAAAAAGGCCGTTTTTTATGGTCCGCACACCGGATAACTGAGAGGCAGAAAGCCGGAAAAGCCCGGAGTATCAAGGGAAAACAGCTCAAAAACTCGCGCAGTACGGTCTCAAAGCAGCTAGACGTGCACCACAGTTCTCAAAACGTTAATCTCGATTATCAAAAAGAGAACACGAAAAAGTATATCAAACCTCAGAAACCTTGTGTTTCTGGGGTTTTTCTTTACCCTTAACTCTTGGTGAAATGTCTAGATATGTGGTGAAGCTTTTTTGGTCAAAGTCATAGTGCCGGAGTGTCCCACAATTTTCTTGATGGTTGTATCCTGAGCACCAGCTTCCGATAACCACTATACCCTGATGTCTATGACACCGTTTCCAAAGAGGAAATAGCAGAATTTGAGGATATCATGCGTAAAATCATAACAGGAATCATCTCTGAGGCCAGTGGTATAGCTACATGGGGTATGTGCAGAAATGTTTTTCTACCGGTTGGGACTAAAAGATGGACTGAATCTGAAAAATACAGTAAAATCTACATTAGAAATGTTATCGGGAAATATTCGTGGAGGGGAACTAAAAGATGAAGAATGAAATCGTATTATTTACAGATGGTGATGTCAATATAGAAGTTCAAATCAATCCTGAGCAGGAGACAGTTTGGCTGACGCAAAAACAAATGGAAGTGTTGTTTGATGTTAAGCACGCTACAGTAAGCGAACATATTTCAAATATTCTTGCTTCAGGAGAACTGGATGAGACTTCTGTCGGTTTTTCCGACAGAAGTACAGGGGGACGAAAACCCAAAATTTATAATTTGGATATGATTTTGTCTGTCGGATATCGAGTTAATTCTAAAAGAGGTATAGCTTTCAGAAAAGTCTGAACTCTTAAAACAGATGAAATCTCAATCGGAATTTTCAAAAAAACGTATGTCAAAGAATCTTTGCATTATAATACACGCACTGTAAACAGATCCTTGCTTTACTTAATATACAACTGTCCTATATAATTTGGACAGAAGGAGGAACTTATTATTATGAATATTGGAAATCAAATATCAACAATTCGAAAAGAACAGCAATTAACACAAGAGCAATTTGGGGCGTTATTTCATGTGACACGACAAACAGTTTCAAACTGGGAAAAATGAAAAGAAGCAGAACAATGGGAGATGACAATGAAAAGAAGCAGGACAATGGGGGATGAGACCCAATGTCCTGTTTTTAAAAGCAGAGTGTTATACTTCAAGATGAGATTCCTTAGATCTTTGAAGCTGCAAAATCCTGTATTTTCTGAAACGATTATTCTACATCTTTCAGAGCCGCCAGATCTTCTTCGCCGGTACGGACTTTTACAACATGCCGTACGTCATATACAAAGATCTTGCCATCGCCGATGTGACCGGTATAGAGACATTTTTTGGCAGTTTCGATGACTTTTTCCACCGGGATATTGCCACCGATGACTTCTACTTTAACTTTTGGGAGGAGTGTAGCGTCAACTTCGGCACCACGGTATTTTTCGCCGGAATCTTTCTGGATACCGCAGCCCATAACCTGTGTAACGGTCATACCGGTGACACCAAGTTCATTGAGAGCTTTGCGGAGTTTGTCATACCGGGAAAGTTTTACAAGGATGGAAACTTTGTACATGCCGGTTGGATTGGCAGCAACCAGTTCTTCACCGGCTACTTTGACGGCGGTATTTTTCTGTGAATCGCTTGCTTTCGTATAATCAGATTCACCAAGATCTGTATTTTCATTCACATCCATCGTAGCAGTAATATCAGAAATGTTGAATCCGGCATAAGCACTTGCCAGACCATGCTCGTGATAGTCCAGGCCCTCGATTTCGATATCAGCTGGAACACGCAGACCAACAAGTTTGTCGATGACTTTGAAAATAATGGTCATGGTAATGATAACCCAGAGCATAACAGAGGCAACACCGAGCAGCTGGATCAGGAAATAATGGATACCTCAGCCGTAAACCAGACCGGCAAGGGCACCGTTTAATGTCATGGAAACATCCGGCTTACCGTAACGAACCCAGGTAAAGATCATGGCAGTACAGGTTGCGATAGCAGCGGAAAGGTTTGTGTTCATGTATACCAGACTGGCTTTTGTAAGATCGGCGTCAGTTGACATTGCAGTTGTGCTTGCTCCGTTAAATCCGAACCAGCAGAACCAGAGAATGAAAACACCGAGTGCGGCAACGGTGAGATTATGACCGGGGATTGCTTTTGGTTTTCCGTCCCTGTCATATTTTCCGATACGAGGACCAAGGATTTTTGCACCGATGCATGCGGTGACACCGCCGACCATATGTACGGCAGTACTTCCGGCAAAATCATGGAAGCTAAGCTGAGAAAGCCAGCCGCCGCCCCAGATCCAGTGACCGGAGATCGGATAGACGATCAGAGAGATCATGGCACTATATAAACAGTAAGCTTTGAAATTTGTCCGCTCTGCCATGGAACCGGAAACGATCGTGGCAGATGTTGCACAGAAAACTGTCTGAAAAATGACGAAACACCAGGTCGGCAGAGATCCAAACTGATAACTTCCGCAGATCAGCGGATCGAGTTTTCCGATAAAAGCACCGCTTCCGCCGAACATCAGGCCGAATCCGACCAGCCAGAATGCGGGAGTTCCGATACAGAAATCCATCATATTCTTCATAAGAATATTGCCGGTATTTTTGGCACGCGTAAGTCCGGCCTCACACATTGCAAAACCAGCCTGCATAAAATAAACAAGTGCGGCTCCAAGTAATGTCCAGATGACATCAACAGATGAAAAATTATAAAAATAAAGCAGAATCTATTTTTAGTTCAGAATCGTAATCAAACAGAAACGATACCTGATCCGGAGCATTTATTCATCAAGATCCATTGTTTTGGCCGGAATTCCGTTGACGGTTACATTATCATCCACCGTGATAACAAGACATTTTTTGCCATCCACAATACGTGTCTCCACAAGATCAGCATACTCCGGGCTGACCTGAATTGTGATCAGAGGGGTTTTGATCTCAAAACGTCTGGTGTTTACAAGGTTGGAAGCCATAAGGGAAGTATCTTCACCGACTGCATTGTCATAGGCAGCATCAAAATCAGAAAGCTTTTCATCTTCCACACCGCTTCGCTCCAGAAGCTGCTTTACTTCCCTTTTATCCAGCATGACCGGTTCCGGATCATCTTTGTGTTCCTCCATCAGCATAGTCAGATTGTCATGGATATTTTTGACTGTTTCATAATTACATTCTTCACCGAGAGTGTCGGAAATAACAAACTGGAATGATTCCTTCTGTTCCCCGGCAGTAAGGGAAGCTTCACAGCCAAACATATTTTCCACAAATTCTGCCTGAAGTTCTTCCGGCTTTTTTGAATAGTAGAGCATCGCATGCAGGTCAGTGCTGCGATCATGAAATGCCGGGAACAGGAAACCGCGTTCCGGAAGTTCCACGATCCAGTCACGGATACGGTCACGGATGCGGTTTTCCGCTTCGTTGTAGCACAGTCCGGCTTTGGAGAGCCTGACCGGGCAGATGCAGCACAGGATGTATTCGTAAACCTCATCGGAAGAATCGAACATCTCTGTATTATCTTTGGCTTTTCCAGGAACATCGTAGGCAGCATGTACGAGAATGATAAAATAATTTTCCGCATTGTAATAATGTTCGATGATCTTGTCATAACATTCATCGACAAGAGCATCATCCGTCAGACGGCTGTTTTTTAAACGCAGCAGAAATTCCTGCTCGCCGCCTTCCGCCTCTGCTTTCAGTGGAAATTCCAGATTCAGCAGATTTTTGCCGATCGTTCCGGAAAGTGTCTTCTTGAAAATTTCAAAATATTTAAACATTTCTTCATCAGAAAGCGAAAGAAATGATTCACGCATCTCCAGACGTTTTTCCTTTTCCGAATCGACATAACAGCCGCAGATTCGGGAAATCGTACAGTTGTCCGGTGTGAATTGCTTCTTTAACTCAGAAATCTCTTTTTTATTCATAGGTATCCTCCCCTGTGGTTTGTATATATCAATGAGCCATACGTGATTTTTCCGTATTTTGTACTCTCAAAATCACGAAAACATTCGGAATTCGCATATTTACTGCGTAAATAGCTGCTTCCTCATGTTTTGGCGGTCCTCATAGACACAAATACGTATGCAAGCATCCGTTTTGTGTCCATTTGTCCCTTGAATCATCAGTATTTTAATATAGACCCGGACAAAAAGCAAGAAATGAAAAATTGCCGTTTCTTATTGACAAACGCAGGATTTTGCCCTAAACTGATGAATGAAACAGAGCTGACAGCTCGTTATAGGGGCAAGACGAAGAAAAGGGATAGTACATTTCGGACAATCTACAGAGAGGGGATCACTGGTGCGAGATTCCTGTGCGGAAGAGATGGAACCTGCCTTGGAGTCCTGTATGAAAATACAGCGTAGTTCCAGCGATAACGGAAAATGAGTGAGTACTGTTTTTAACAGTGCTAATCAGGGTGGTACCGCCGAAGAGATGACAAGTCCTTGGTTCCTGCGTTCACGCAGAGACCGGGGCTTTTTTATTAGGTGCCAAAGAGGAGAATTGTGAGAGTACCATGTATGAAACGATTTGTATGGCATCTTCTGGCTTTAATATTTTCAGCAAGAAAAGGAGAAAACGATGGCAAAAGAAAAGAAATTAGTTGAAGCAATCACATCTATGGATGAAGATTTTGCACAGTGGTATACCGATGTGGTAAAAAAAGCAGAGCTGATCGATTATACCAGCGTAAAAGGATGTATGGCGATCAAACCGGCAGGCTATGCAATCTGGGAGAATATCCAGCATGAGCTGGATCGCAGATTCAAAGAGACCGGCGTACAGAATGTATACATGCCGATGCTGATCCCGGAAAGTCTGCTTCAGAAAGAAAAAGATCATGTAGAAGGTTTTGCACCGGAAGTAGCATGGGTAACACACGGAGGACTGGAGCCGCTTCAGGAGCGTATGTGTGTACGTCCAACTTCTGAGACACTGTTCTGTGATTTCTACTCCAGAGATATTCATTCTTACCGTGATCTGCCGAAAGTATACAATCAGTGGTGTTCTGTTATGCGTTGGGAGAAGACAACAAGACCGTTTTTGCGTTCCAGAGAGTTCTTATGGCAGGAAGGACATACCGCACACGCAACAGCAGAAGAAGCAGAAGCACGTACGATCCAGATGCTGAATGTTTATGCAGATTTCTGTGAAGAAGTTCTGGCGATCCCGGTTGTAAAAGGAAGAAAGACCGACAAAGAAAAATTTGCCGGAGCAGAAGCAACTTACACGATTGAATCCCTGATGCACGACGGAAAAGCACTGCAGTCCGGAACAAGCCACAATTTCGGTGATGGATTTGCAAAAGCTTATGATATCCAGTTTACAGACCGTGACAACAAACTGAAATATGTTCACCAGACATCCTGGGGTATGACCACACGTATGATCGGTGCGATCATCATGGTACATGGAGATAACAGCGGTCTGGTGCTGCCGCCGAGAATCGCTCCGGTACAGGTAGATATCATCCCGATCCAGCAGAAAAAGGCAGGCATCCTGGAGAAAGCAGCAGAAGTGGAAGCAACACTGAAAGCGGCTGGATTAAGAGTGAAAACAGATGATACTGACAGAAGCCCGGGATGGAAATTCTCCGAGCAGGAGATGCGAGGTATTCCGGTTCGTGTGGAGATGGGACCAAAAGATATCGAAGCAGGTCAAGCTGTTGTCGTACGCCGTGACACACGTGAAAAGATCACCGTAGCAATCGACGAACTGGCAGCAGAATTGCCGAAGATCCTGGATAGCATGCAGAAAGATATGCTGGAGAGAGCACGCAAACACAGAGATGCACATACTTATGTTGCTCATAACATGGAAGAGTTAAAAGACATTGCAGACAACAAACCAGGATTTATCAAGGCAATGTGGTGCGGTGAACGTGAATGTGAAGATAAATTAAAAGAAGATGCAGGAATCACATCACGCTGTATGCCGTTTGAACAGGAAACCATTTCCGACGTATGCGTATGCTGCGGAAAACCGGCGAAAAAAATGGTATACTGGGGCAAAGCATATTAAAAAATACGGAACGCAGATCAATAAGCAGCGAAAAAGGCTGTAAATATTCGCTTTAAAACGAAAAGGCCGTAACCTTTCGAAACAAAAATCGTTTTCGAAAGGTTACGGCTGTTTTTGTATCAGATGTGAGATGACTTACGTCTCTGTCATTGCCGGAAGTGTTTGTAAACGTGTGCCAAGTCTCATGTGAGATCGACTTGGCCGGACTGTTTTGGGGAGGTGAGAGTTATTTCTCAGGCTTGCGGTATGCGTACACAGCCAGTCCGTCTTTCATGGGAAGTTTCGGAGATCCCTGGATCAGCGGAAGTGCATAATCAATAAATGCCTGAGCAATATCAGTTCCGTCTTTTGTAATCCATTCAACAGGAACCGTCTTTTCCTGATTGCAGATCAGGTTGACATCCTCAAGGCCACATTCCATCACGTATGGTTTGTCAGATTTACGGACAAAGCTGACCATCTTGCCGGTTTCACCGCTGATGGCAGAAGTCACGCCGAAAGCTCCGGCCTGTGCAGCTTCCAGTGCATCCGTTTCAGACTGCAGGAAGGCAGAACATCTCTGATTGACATTCAGCTCGACCGAGCGAACTTTTACACCGAGGCGGTCACGCACCAGATTTTCCAGATATTTGCCGCAGCCGGTCAGCATTTTGTGTCCAAATGCATCGACACCTGCAGAGGCTGCATATTCACAGATAAAGGTGCCATCCTTGTCATGAATGCCTTCGGATACACAGACGATCAGGTTGTTTTTTGTCTTAAAACATTCTTCCAGAGAAGCAAGGAAAGATTCCTGGTCAAAATCCGCCTCCGGCAGATAAATCAGCACCGGGTTGTCCTGCTCGAATTTGCGGGCAAGTACGGATGCTGCGGTCAGCCAGCCGGCATGGCGGCCCATGATCTCAATGATGGTAACAGATTTTGTATTATAAACAGAAGCGTCCAGTCCGATTTCACAGACGGAAGCAGCCACATATTTTGCGGCACTGCCGAATCCCGGTGTGTGGTCGGTGAGGATCAGGTCGTTGTCGATCGTTTTCGGAATACCCATGATACGTACATCAATGTTGTGGGCAGCAGCATAGCGGGAAAGCTTGCTGACCGTATCCATAGAATCGTTTCCTCCTATATAAAAAAAGTAACCGATGTTCATCTCTTCAAATTTCTGAAACAGCAGAGGATAGATCGCATCATTTAAATCATCCGGAAGTTTGAAACGGCAGGAACCAAGGTAAGCCCCTGGAGTTGTACGCAGAGCTTCCAGTGTATCGTTATCCAGTTCTTTCATATCCATAAAGCGTCCGTCTAAAAATCCCTGGATGCCGTTGATCATGCCGTAGACATGTTCAATCTCTTCGCTGCGGTTAAAACCTTCACGGATCACACCGTAAAGACTGCTGTTGATAGCTGCGGTCGGTCCGCCGGACTGTCCTGCGATAAGGTTCTTTTTTGACATTTTGATACCTCCTGGGTGTTGTTTTTTTATATTGTAACAGAAATAGGAGAAGATAACATCTAAAAAAATCACCTTTTTTATAAAAAAATTACTCTATACAAATAATTATATCATAGTAAAATAGTAGTATAGATAGAGAAAAGAGGTGAAAAAAACGATGACAGTAAAAAAAGTACAGTTTGAGAGCATGGATGAAGTGAACCGTTTTCTTGATGTGACGGAGCATTTTCCGTTTGCAGTGGATCTGAAAAGGGGAAGCAGAACAGTAAATGGCAAATCCATTCTTGGAGTTGCATCCATTGGCCTTGGCAGAGAGATGGACTTTTGTGCACATGTGCCGGAGCTTGCGCCGGAGATCACATCCAGTCTTGGTTTTTGCATGAGGTAGGTTTAAGAGGGGAAAAAATAAATAATGGTTGATCGATGGTGAATGAGGATATCGTAAGGTCGCAGAGGCGATGATCGGTATCCTCATTTTTTGATATATGACAAATGTAACTATTTAGAAAAAAATCTAAATACTTATTGACCGGGGAATCCGGAAGTGATATATTCTATTTAGAAATATTTCTAAATACCATCCGAAAGGAGGAAGACATACACGATGGCGTTTGCGGAAACCTTCAAGGCACTTTCGGATCCTGTGCGGAGAGAAATCCTGCAGCTTCTGAAAAACGGGAAAATGTCAGCCGGTGAGATCGGAGGACATTTTAACATGACAGGCGCAACCATATCCTATCATCTGAAAATTTTGAAGAAAGCAGATCTTGTGTGGGAGACGAAGGTAAAGAATTTCGTGTATTACGAACTGAATACCACAGTTGTAGAGGAGTTGCTTCTGTGGCTCAGTGATCTGAAAGGGGGAAAGAATGATGAAAGGTGAAGAAAGAAAAGAGTTTCTGAAGGAATATAAAATGTCTCTGATCTCCGGGAGTATCCTTACGGTCTCGCCGTCACTGGCAGGGATCCTGCTGTGGAACCGTCTGCCGGAGAAGATCGCAACACATTTTGATCAGCATAATCTGGCCAACGGCTGGAGCAGCAAACCGATGGCAGTTTTTGGAATTCCGTTTCTGCTTTTGCTGATCCATCTGTTTTGCGTGTTTTTTACAGCCAATGATCCAAAGCGAAAAAATATCAACAGGCGTATTTTTACTATGATCCTGTGGCTGGTTCCGGTGGTGTCTGTGATCACCTGCATGTCAATCTATGGTCTTGCTCTGGGTATGGACATTGATATAGGTGTGATCGTGAATATCATGGTGGGGATCATGTTTATCATTCTCGGAAATTACGTTCATAAGGTGAAACAGAATTATACAGTGGGAATGAAGCTTCCCTGGACCTTGAACAGTGAGGAGAACTGGAACCGTACCAACCGTATGACAGGCTGGATACTGATCCTGTCAGGGCTGCTTTTTCTTATGAATTCGCTGCTTCTGAAAACGGAAATTGTCCTGATCATAATTCTGGCAGCAGTGTTTGTTCCAATGATCTATTCATTTATTCTTTATAAAAAGGGAATCTGAGAAAATAATTTCGGACCGTCACTGTCAGAAAAAAGGCAGTGGCGGCTTCTTTTTTATCAAAAAATAATGTTCAAACAAAGCGGTACGTGATATGATAATGTCATACAAAAGCATTTTCTCGAACACTATAAACAGACAGCAGACAGGAGGGATCATTATGACAGAATTAAGCCGTTTTCAAAAAGATGTGGAAGTTGCTGCCAGTGCCCTTGAAATGCGGGCAGAGAACGAGGATGCCAGGGAGGAGGCTATCCACCTTTACCGGAAATTCGGAAGTACAAAACAGGAACCGCTGCGGCTGGCAGTTGCACTGCGGGGATATTTTCTGGAGGAAGGTGTGGAGGAAGAGGAACGCGCGCATTATGGAGCATATCTTAAGAAAAGGATCCGTCCGGCTGTGGAACGCCTGATCCTGGAAGATGACTGGGAAAAGATCGAGAAGCTTTATGAGAACGAATGGTTTGGGGAACAGGAGCTGGAGGTGTTCCTGAAACTGGCTGAAGAGTGGAGGAGACCTGCAGCGCTGATGGGACTTCTCCATTTGAAAAAAGCAAATTATGGATTTAAAGAGAAGGAATTTGAATTGTAAATAAATCTGGTGAAAAACTATAGCAATCCAATAAATTATTGCACATAATTACACGAATGAAACCACCCTATGC
>OGOH01002280.1_pt1 | contig 12204 bp, 10 predicted proteins | sample 1552571 | NCBI WGS metagenome assembly OGOH01 (sample SAMEA2580170, study PRJEB22360) | human gut metagenome | biome: human gut; feature: human-associated habitat; material: faeces | place: Denmark | collected 2008/2010
GGCGCCGTCCTGCGGGCAGGCGGCGCAGCCGGCGTCGAAGGCCCGCAGATCGTCGTAGCGCAGCTGCGGGCGGCGCAGCAGCGCGATGAGCGGGCTGCCGTCCGTGATCTCCGCCGTGCCGCGAGAGCGCAGCAGCGCGTTGAGCGCTTCGCTCGCGGGAAGGCCGGTGTGCTCGAGCCGTTTGATCTCCCGCGCGACAGCGGCGTACTTTTCCTCCACGGCGGCAAGACGCTCGTCGGAGATGAGGCCGATGTCGTGCCCGAGCTTTGTGAGCCGCCGGTCGGCGTTGTCCTGCCGCAGAAGCAGGCGGTATTCGCTGCGGCTCGTCATGATGCGGTAAGGCTCGTTCGTACCCTTGGTCACAAGATCGTCGATGAGCGTGCCAATGTAGCTCTCCGAGCGGGAGAGGACAAAGGGAGACTGCCCCGCGAGCCTGCGCGCGGCGTTCACGCCGGCAACAAAGCCCTGTACGGCGGCCTCCTCGTAACCGGACGAGCCGTTGAACTGCCCCGCGCCGTAAAGGCCGGGCAAATCGTTAAACTCAAGAGTTGCTTTTAAGGCGGTTGGGTCAACACAATCATATTCAATCGCATACGCCGTGCGCATCACAACGGCATGCTCCAAGCCCGGAATGGTGTGGATAAATTGCAGCTGCACATCCTCGGGCAGGGAAGAGGAAAGCCCCTGAAGATACATTTCCTCCGTTTCAAGCCCGCACGGCTCAATGAAAAGCTGGTGGCGTTCCTTGTCTGCAAAGCGAACTATTTTATCCTCAAAGCTGGGGCAATAGCGCGGGCCTTTGCCCTCGATTTTGCCGCTATACATCGGCGAGCGGTCAAGGTTATCCAAAATAACCCTTTTGGTTTCCTCGTTTGTGTAGGTGCAATAGCAGCACACCTTGTTTTGCGGAGGCTCTTTCGTTTCAAAGCTGAAGGGCACGGTTTCATCATCGCCCTGCTGAATCGATGTTTTGGAAAAATCAATGCTGCGCCTGTTTACCCTGCTCGGGGTGCCTGTTTTAAAACGGCGAAGCGGAATATCAAGCGCATAAAGCGCTTTTGACAGTTCGTTTGCGGGAAACATACCGTCCGGACCGCTGGCATAGGAAACATCGCCGATGTAAACCTTGCCGCCCAAAAAGGTGCCGGTGGCAAGAACAACGGCCTTGGCGGTGAAAATCGCCTCAAGCTTTGTTTTAAGCTGCCAAAGCCCGTTTTCGCATCTGCGCAAATCGATTATTTCCGCCTGGCGCACATCCAAATTTTCCTGCAATTCAAGCGTGTGCTTCATGCCTTTTGAATATTCGCGCCTGTCTATCTGCGCGCGCAGTGAATGAACGGCAGGGCCTTTGCCCAAATTGAGCATGCGGCTTTGCAGCGAATATTTATCCGCCGCCTTGCCCATTTCGCCGCCGAGCGCGTCTATTTCGCAAACAAGATGCCCCTTTGAAGTGCCCCCTATGGAGGGATTGCAGGGCATATTGCCTATCCAATCAAGATTTATTGTAAAAACTGCGGTTTTGCACCCAAGCCTGGCTGCCGCAAGCCCGGCTTCTATGCCGGCGTGCCCTGCGCCGATAACCGCAACATCATAACTTTCCGAAAAATATTCCATAATTTATTTTCCCACGCAAAATTTGCTGAAAATGTTGTTTACCACCTCGGTGGTGGCTTTTTTGCCGGTAAGCTCCAAAAGCTCGTCCACCGCGCAATCCGTCATCACATTGATTGCGTCATATGTCATCCCGGCGTGAAGCGCACCGAGCGCTTCGTTCACGCTTTGAAGCGCGTTTTTGCAGCACTGCTTTTGCCGCCTGTTTGCAAGCATCGGCGCCGCCGAATCAAAATCGGAAACCCCAAGCACTTCTTCAACCGCGCGGGAAACCTCGTCAAGATATTCATCGCCCTTTGCGCTTATATAAACCGTTTTTGCAAATGCCTCTTCAACCGGGACAAGCCTGCCGGAATTTAAATCTATTTTATTAACTGCCGCAACGGCCTTTTTGCCGCGGCATTTTTCTATCAATTTTAAATCGTTTTCATCAAGCGGGCGGCTGTTGTCGAACACGGCAATAACAAGCTCCGCCGATTCGATTTTGTCGAGCGCGCGGCGTATGCCGATTGCCTCCACCGTGTCGTCGCTTTCACGAACGGTTTATACGTATCGCTCAGGCGCAGAGTAATGCTGCCGAGTCGAACGCTTTCCTCAACGATATCGCGCGTGGTGCCCGCAATGTCTGTAACAATGCTTTTTTCACGTCCCGCAAGCAAATTCATAAGCGTTGATTTGCCCGCGTTCGGCTTGCCGACTATTGCCGTGTCCACGCCCTGGGTCATAATTTGCCCGTTTTCGTATCCCGCAAGCAGCTTTTCAAGGCTTGCCGCCGCGGGTTCAAGTGATTTTTCAAGCTCGCTTTCCTCAAGCTCGGGAATTTCCTCGTCGGGATAATCCACCCAAGCCGCCATCAGGGCGGAGGTGTCCTCCAAATTTTGAAGCACGCCGTCAATCTGCCTGCTCAGCGAGCCTTGCAATAAATTGTAGCTTGCCTTTGCCGCCGTTTCGCCGTTTGCCGAAATCAGCTGAGCCACACTTTCCGCCTGGGTCAAATCCATTTTGCCGTTTAAAAACGCGCGCTTTGTAAATTCGCCCGGCTCTGCAGGCACGGCGCCCGCCTCAAATGCGGCTTCAAGCGTTTTTTGAACTATATATAATCCGCCGTGAACGGATATTTCAACGGTGTTTTCGCCTGTGTAGCTTTTCGGCGCTCGAAAAACAAGTGCCACGGCATCGTCCGCAGCTTCGCCGCTGCAAATAACATTGCCGAATTTTGCACGGTAGCCCGCTAAATCGCACAGCTTGGAGCCGTCCGCAGGCTTAAAAATTTTATCCGCAATTTCAATTGCGCAGTCTCCGCTTATTCTTATAACGCCGATTCCGCCGGCAGAATTGCCGGTTGCCACGGCCGCTATCGTTTTTGCCACACCGTCACTTCCTATCATACTATATTTTTACTTATAAAGCAAACCCGCTTTGCGCCTTTTGGAGTGATTTTGCAATATTGCTGCTTTTACGCTGTTTCGGTATTCCCATCATTCGTCTGCTTGCAATTATCTGCCCGCTTCGCAAAACGGATATTATCACAGCCACACAGGGCGGTGCCCTGAATTTCGTTCACTCAATGAATTATGATTCGAAATTCAAACCGCTGCTAAGCTTCTTTTGCTTGCGGTTTTCGCACCGGCAGCGACCGCAAACGATCCCACTCGCGGGAAAGCAAAGCTTGCCGCAGCTGTGCCGTTTGACCGTTCGCCTCAAAATCATTCCAAAAAGAGCAAAAGGCCGGAAAAATCCGACCTCGTCTCCACAGGCGAATTACTCTTCGCCGTTGTTGCTATTCACTTCGATTTTGCCGAATTTGGTAAAATCCTTGGGAAGGGGAGCAGCTTTTTTTGCAGCCGGTCTGCCGTTATCGGAATAAGACCTTCTGCCGCCGCGATCGGAGCGGAAGCGAACGCCGCCCTCGGGCTGAAGCATAACCTTTCTGTCCTGCCCATAGCCAACGGAAATTGATTCAACACCCTCAACTTCCTGAACGGTGGTGTGAATAATTCTTCTTTCATATGGGTTCATCGGCTCAAAGGTGTATCTTCTGCCGCTTCTTGCCACATAATCAGCTTCTTTGCGCGCAAGGTGCTTCAGGGTTTCAACTCTTTTTTCGCGGTAATCGCCAACGTTGATAACCACTCTGATATATCTGCCGCAAAGCTTTTTAACATAAAGGCTTGTAAGATATTGAAGCGAATCAAGCGTTTCGCCTCTTCTGCCGATGATGATGCCGTAATCGTCGCAATCAACGGTCAGTTCAAGCACGCCGTCCTTAACCTCGCCGGTAATCTTGGCGTCTGCAACCTTAAAGCCGTCAATAATTGTTTTAAGGTAATCGCCGGCTTTTGAAACCGTTTCGGCGGAAACCTCAATCGGCTCCGACTCCGCTTCCGGCTTTGCCGGGCGTTCTGCCTTGGCGGGGCGTTCCTGCACTGCGGGGCGCTCTGCCTTTTCGGCCTTATATTCCTTCTTTGGCTGGGGCTTTGCTTTTTTAGGCTGAGGCTTGCGGTCTTTCTTAACGATGATTTCGTAAGTAACCTTAACCTCGGCATCGCTGCCGCCGAAGAGGCCTAAAATTTTCTTTTTCGGGAGGGCAATAACTTCTTCATGAATATCTGCCGAAACAGGCTTGCCGAGTCCGTCCTTAGCAAGGGCGGCGGTGAGTCCTCTTACGGCGTCCGCCGCAGCGTCTTCACGGGTTTTGCCGTGCCCGATATACTCGTATTTCATATAATCCTCCGATTATTTTGGTGTTAATGCTTATTGAGCCTTGGTTTTTTTAATATTCTTTTCCCTTGCCCTGCGCTGAATTGTGTTTTCAATCATATCGCGGGCCTGACTCTTTTTCGGCGGGAAAAACTTGGCAAGAAACAGCTGCTGCAAAATCGCAACAACATTGGATATGGTCCAATAAAAACCAACGGCTGCCGGCAGCTTAAATGCAATCCAGAACGAGAATAAAGGCATCATAAGCATCATCGCCATCATGCTGCCCATTTGCTGAGCGGCGGCGGGGTTGTTTTTCTTTTGAATAAGCATGGAAACAACCGAAGAGCCTATTGATGTAACAAGCGACATAATCGGAATCAAAACAACGCTGTTTTTCCAGGAGGGGAGCACCGTCATATCCATATTGCCGATATACATTCCCTCGCGGAAGCTGTCTATCATAGCGGCCTTTTCCGCGGTAAACAGCTGAGGCCACTGCGATATAAAAGCATCTCTGTTTGCCGCCCAGTTTTCAAGAATGCCAAGCTGCAAATAGTTGCCCGTGTAGCCGAGTGTGTTTCTTAAATATTCGGTGATAGCTTGTTTAACCGAGCTGTCCGAAAAGCTGATTCCCAAAATGTAAGACAGGGGATAGTAGATTACACCAACGATACCCATAAGGAAAATCATTTGGAAAATCATCGGTCCGCAGCCCATAGACATGGGATTATGGCCCTCTCTGGAATAAAGCTCCTGAGTTTCCTCGTTTACCTTCATTCTGTCTTTAGGGTCAGGGTATTTTTTTTGAATTTTTTGAATTTTCGGCTGCAATCTTGCGTTTTTGGCTGTGCTTTTTTGCTGGTGAATGTTAAGCGGCAGCAGCACAAGCCTTGTTATAACGGTGAAAACTATAATTGCAACGAAATATTCATTATTCATCACGGAAAGCAAAAGCTCCATGAATTTACCGAAAACCCAATAAAGCGGCTTAAAAATGCCGGTTCCCTCCGCTGCCATTTGCTTAGCAATCTTCAGCGTGGGTTGAAGTAATAAATCAAACATTTGGTTTCCTCATTATAATAATGATAAAAGCTTATCGCTTTTTCTTGGGAGGAACGGGGTCGTATCCGCCTTTAAAAAACGGATTGCATCGCAAAATTCGCCTTGCGGCAAGCAGGCTGCCTTTAAAAATGCCGTGCACCTCTATTGCCTCTATCGCATATTGCGAGCAGGTTGGGGTGTAGCGGCAGGCTCCGCCCGAAAATCTTGGGCTAAGGGTTGTTTGATAAGTTCTGATAAGAAAAATCATTGCCCTTTTAATTAAATTTTTCATTCAATCACACCAAGCTGAATAAGCTGCTTTTCCATATCGGCAAGCACAGCCTGCATTTTAACCTCGCAGGTGCTTGTTCTGGCAACAAACACAATATCGCAGTTTGCGCAAATTCTGCCCTCAAGCTGCGAAAACGCCGCCCTGATAACGCGCCTTGCGCGGTTGCGGCGATAAGCCTTGCCGATTTTTTTGCCCGTTGTTATTCCAACGCGCACTCCCGGCCGCTTGCATTTCATAACATATGTTACCAGGTTTTTGGAAGCGCTGCTTTTGCCCCTGTAATAAAGACGGCGAAAATCCTTGTTTTCTTTCAGGGATTTGCTTTTCACGAAACCATTCCTTTTACGCAGGCGTGCAAAATCAAAATTTTATCGCCCGCAAAATTGAAGAAATCAGTATGAAAGCTTCTTTCTGCCCTTAGAACGGCGGCGAGCCAATACTTTTCTTCCGTTTCTTGTGGACATTCTCTTTCTGAAACCGTGTTCCTTAGCTCTTTGACGCTTTTTCGGTTGAAATGTTCTTTTCATTGTTACAGCACCTCCTCTGCTTAATTCCGGCCCCAATCAGCCGTCTTTATTCCTATCATAAAAATAGATACCTTTCACAGACTAAACTTGTCTTAATCCTTATGTTCTCTGCACGGTATAGTGCAGGCAATCACCAAGATAACGCCGCAGGCAATAATATATACTCCTCGGTTTATCTACATTAGCGAACAATATTATATATTAAAATAACCGAGCTTGTCAACTAAAAAATAATAAATCTTGTTTTTATTAAAATTATATATTATAATAACACTATATTTTGTGGGCAGTGCGCGCAGGCACAACAAGATTGCCGCCTTTAGGGCACACTCCATAAAGAAGAATATGGTTTATGGAGTGCGTCCCTTTCGGCGAAATTATTATAAATTCTTATCAATTATTCGGCGCGCCGGCCGCACACATTCTTTTTTTGCGAGGTTAAATTTATGATTTGCATTATAGGCGCCATGGATGTGGAAATAAACAGCGTTAAAAGCAGAATCGAAAATCCCGTTGCGGCAAAAATTGCGGGGGTTGATTTTGTTTGCGGCGAAATAAACGGCTGCACGGTTTGCGCCGCGCAATGCGGCCCCGGCAAAATCAACGCCGCTCTCTGCGCGCAAATTATGGCGGATCGCTTTGATGCGGATGAAATTATAAATATCGGCGTGGGCTGCTCTCTTTCGCCGGATGTGGCAATCAAAAATATTGTTGTGGCAAGCGATGTTTGCCAATATGATATCGACATAACCGCGCTCGGCGAGCCGAGGGGATATATAAACGGCTTAAACACAATCAAAATCCCCACTAACCACGCAATTTCCGAAAAGCTTTCGCAAATCGCAATCGCCTCGGGCGAAAGAATTCACCGCGGCACAGTCGCCAGCGGCGACACTTTTATTGCCTCTCCCGAATTAAAAGCAGAAATTGCTTCAGGCTTCGGCGCAATCTGCGGCGAAATGGAGGGCGGCGCAATCGGCCAGGTTGCCGCCGCAAACAAAATTCCGTTTGCCGTGCTTCGCTCCGTCAGCGACGGGGGCGACGCTTCCGCCGCCATGGATTATCCCACCTTTAAGCAAATCGCCGCCGAAAAATCCACCGCGATTATATTGAAATATATTGAATCCAAAAAAATGCAGCTTGAGCTTGATTGTTAATGATTTGCGAAGCAAATTACATCGGCACGGAGCTTTTTTCAACGCGGGGGAAGGCGAAACATAAAAAAGAGCGGCAAAGCCGCTCCTAAACAATTCATTATAAATATGAAAAATCAAGCCGCGCAATCACTCTGTGATAAACGCATTCATTATGTATTCCTCGGCCTCGCTTATCATTTTCGCAAGGGCGTTTTCATCCATCGAGGCACTGTCTGCGCCGAAGCGTGATTTATCCTCGATAAAAGCAAAGCGTGAATCAAGCACGGCAATCGCAGCACTCGCAAGCTCGTGGCCGAGATTGTAATCAAGCCTGAACATATTGCTTGAAAGCAGGCCGGCCTTTGCCATGGTAAGCGCGCCTCTGTAAATGCAAAGCATATAATATGCATGCAAATAATTTGCAATCGTTTTATCCGTTGCGGAAGAGGTGGCAAGGTCTATCAAAATTTTTGTGCTTTGCGAAAGCGTGTTCAGCGAAACGCCGTCGGAATCGTCGCCGGAAAGCTTGTCAAAATAATCCTCGTCAATCCCGTATCTGCTTTTTGAAACGCCGAGCAAATAATCGGTGGTAACGCCGTAATATTCGCTGCATTTGATAACGAAATCAAGCCCGCACTCGCGGATTCCTTTTTCGTAGTGGCTAAGCAGAGCCTGGCTTATTCCCAAATCCGCCGCGGCTTTTTTTTGGCTGCTGCCCCTCTCTTTTCTGAGCTGGGAAAGCACCGTTGCAAATTTGGATTTTTTTTCGTTTGTATCTTTATTATCAGCCATTATAATATCCTTTCGCCGCCGGGAGTGCGGCTTTGATTACCCCTTAATCGTTCTATTTATACCGTCAGTAATTATACTGCTTGTATTGCCGTTTGTAAAGAGCAAATTTTAAATGTAAACAATTTGTAATTATTCGCCCGTAAAGCCTTGCTTACGGCTCTTTTCGGGCTAAATTTTGGAGTGATAAAAATGAAAACTTTTACCGTTTATCTATATCGCCACGGAATCACAAAAGGAAATCTAAACGCACAGTATATTGGGCACACAGATCTTCCGCTAACAAGCGATAGTGTTTTGCAGCTCAGAAACATCAAAGCCCGCTGCCATTATCCGGATGTGAGCGCGGTGTTCACCTCGCCGCTGAAGCGCAGTTTGGATTCGGCAAACATTATGTTTCCCAAAAATAACCCGCTTGTAATAAATGAGCTTATCGAATATGATTTCGGCGAATTTGAGGGGCTGACCGCCGAGGAATTAAAGGATAACGATGATTTTAAAGCATGGATGCAGGGCGATATGAATTCGCGCCCGCCCTTCGGCGAAAGCAATGCCGAATTTATCCATCGCGTTTGCTCCGCTTTTGAAAAAATTGTGGACGGACTTATCAAAACCCAAACCGAAACCGCCGCAATCGTTTGCCACGCAGGTGTGTTGATGACCATTCTTTCGTGCTACGGCTTGCCGGAGGCACCGATGGCTCATTGGCAAATGGATCCGGGCTACGGCTTTAAGCTGCGCATAACTCCCTCGCTTTGGATGCGCGCAAATAAGCTTGAGGTTGCCGACACCGCCCCCGTTCCCGCAAAAGAGGATTGATTTTTTAAGAAGTGTTATTTTAGGGAAAGAATAAACAATCGGAATGCCTTTTGTGATTTGAAAAGCAATTACATCGGCAAAAATTTTGTTTCAATGCGGTGGAAGGCTAACTTTTCACACTGAAATTCAAATCGCAACAAAAAAGGACGGAATTTGATTCCGTCCTTTAAATTTTATATCCTATATGCAAAATCAAGCGTTAATATGCTTCCAGCCTGTTGAAATAATATCCTCGTGCTTGCCCACATGGGTGATAATGTGCTCAACAAGCTCGTTGTTTTTTGTTTTGGTGGAAAGCTCGGCGCGGATTTTAACATTGCCGCCGTCCACATCATTCATTTCAAGGTTGCGAAGCAAAATATTGTCAAGCTCGCGCAGATATTCGATAATGTTTTTCTTGATTTCATCCGCTTTTTCTTCTGAGCACACAATCGAAATTCTGTAATAAGTTTCCTGCTTGCTTGATTTTTGCTTATCGTATTCCTGCTTTTTCGTTATCCATTCGGTTATCGGGTGAATAATAAGGTGGGAAATAACTATTGTGAGCGCCACCATTGCGGCATACCACGGCTTATCAAGGCTGCAAAGAATGCCGACGGCCGCCGAAGCCCAAATGGAAGCGGCTGTGTTTACGCCTTTAATTTTTGTGCCGTCGCTGATGATAACGCCGGCGCCGAGGAAGCCTATGCCGGAAACAATTTGCGCGGCAACGCGCGTAACATCGGCGTTCATCTGCCTTGTTGAGGCAAGAAACGAAAACGATGTAAACGCAAATGCTCCCACGCAAACTATAACATTTGTTAAAATACCCGTTCTGTGCTTTGTGAGCTGCCTTTCGGAACCCATTACAATACCCAAAGCCACAGCAATGGCAAGCCTAATACCAAATCCCAAAGGGGTAGTGATCGCAGGCATTTAAATCTGCTCCTTTATAATATTATAAGCTGAATGATATTTCGGAGAAATTCGGCCTTTTTTCTGCCAACACAATGTTTGTTTTTCCGTAAATTTCCTGCTGCATAATCTGTGCGCTGAGCGGGAAATCAACCTTCCAAAGCCAAACTCCGCTGAAGGTGCCGCCCTTGCAGGTTGTGATAACGCTGCCGTTTTCATCCGTTGAATTTTCAGGCACGGTTTGCGTTGCCGTTTGGAAACTAAGCCAGCCGTGCTTTAATGCATAGGAGGAAATATCAACAACCTCCGTTTTTGAAAATCCTGTTTTAACATAGGGAAGCAGGCTGTTTGCAACCTCAAGCGCCTTAACGCTTGACGCGCCCTTCATTTTTTCAAACACCTGCAACAGCACTGTTTTTTGCCTGTCTGCTCTGGCGTTATCGGAATCTATCTTTCTGATTCGGCAATAAGCAAGTGCCTGTGCGCCGTCCAAATCCACAAGGCCCGGTTCTGCATCAATCGTTACATGGCCGTATCTCTTTTGGTGATTGTTTACTTCGTTAATCTCGGCCTTGGTAAGTTCAACCGTAACGCCCCCCAGCTTATCAATAATTTTTTCAAAGCTGTTAAAGTTTACGATAGCATAGTTGTCAATATTCACCTTATATGTGTTTTCAATGCATCTGATATAGCAATCTATTCCGCCGACGGACATTGATTCGTTTATTTTGCCGTATTTGCCCGTTGTGGGATCGCCCTCTTTAACCTCGTAATAGCAATATGCATCGCGCAAAATAGAGGTGAGTGTGATTTTATTTGTGTCTGTGTTTATGCTTGCAATAATTGCGGAATCGGCGCGGGTGCCGTCCTCGGCAATATCGTCCTCTCTTGTGTCCTCGCCGATAAGCAGCACATTGAGCACATGGGTTGAAGATGCGGGCTTGCCGTTGTAATACCATGTTTTCACCATGTTTTTGTATGACGAAATATCGGCTCTGCCGTTTTCATAGATCGGGTCGAATTGCTCGGTCAGCACATCCATGCCGCTCCATTCGTTGATGGTGTCGGTTTTTTCTCCGCTGTTGTCGGTTGCATTGTCAAGCGCACGGTTCAAATAAAAATATATGCCGCTGCAGGTGCCCGCAATCAAAATGGCAATCGCAACAATTATGCTGATTATGATTTTTGCCTTTTTGCTCTTTTTCTTTTTGCCTTTTTTATCGGCCTTTTTGCCTCGCTTTGTTTCCTGCGCGGGGGCAAATTGCAAAATATCTATCTCGCCGGCATCGTTTTTATCGGCTTTAACAAGCGGTTCATCAAGCGCCGCATCAATCGGCGGCACGCTTTCTGCCGCTTTTTTTATGGGCTTTTCCGCATTTTCTGGCATTTCTTTCTGCTCTGCCGTTGCCTTTTGCTCGCTTTCCGGCTCTTTTTCCGTTTGCGTGATTTCTGCCGAATCGCTCGCTTTTTCTTTTAAATCGGCTTTATTTTCTTCATGCTTTTCTGTTTCGGCCTCTGCCGTTTTTTCCGCCGGCTTATCTTCGGCTTTAGCTTCTTGCGCCTTTTCCGCCGCGGTAAAATCCGCTTCTGCCGCTACGCCGCTGCTTTTGTTTGCCTTAACGATTTCCTCGTTTTCGATTCTGCGTTTTCTTACTTCCTTAAGTATTTCGTCAACATCATAAGAAGAATTCGGCAATATCGGTCACTCCTCTTTCATTTTATTCGGCAGTTTTCGCCGAAATCGGGCAAGCCCTCTGCTTTTTCCGCAAAAAAGCACGCTGCCCAAAAATAACACGGAAACATTATATAACATTTTGCCTTTTATTTCAATAAAAAACGCTTAATTAACACTTTATTAAGAAAAAGGAAGCCTTCCCTTGGGCGAAGGTTAAAATTTAAGATGCTTTTTCGGCTTTTTGCGGCAAAGCAGCATTATGTTAAAAAATTAAGCCTTTCCGCTCGAAAAAAGCCAAAAAAAACGATTTTGCATACATCGGCACTGTTCGCCGTTGCATAAAAAATTAAAATTTAATCTAAATCAACAAAAAAACGGAGCAGGAAGGGGCGCACTCCGTAAAGAATAATTGCTCAATAAATCAAATAAATGGCAAAACACTGCGTTAAAATTGCAGTGAAGGCGGCAGCCTGCTATGCAATTTATGCCTTGCCTTTTATCCGTTTCTTTGATTTTTGAGTGCAAAGCAGTCGGGAACCGAACACAATATGCCTAAAATGGGGCGGCGCGGCGGCTTTTCGCATTTTCGCCCTTGCCGTGCGTTAGCACGACTGCAGGCTCAAAAGCAAAAATTCATCCGCGCCGACACCTTTTTAGGTGCCGGCAGTTTAAAGCAAACCGATTTTTGTGTGGGCAAGGCATAAAACGCAGTTAATC
>OGOH01002295.1_pt1 | contig 12160 bp, 7 predicted proteins | sample 1552571 | NCBI WGS metagenome assembly OGOH01 (sample SAMEA2580170, study PRJEB22360) | human gut metagenome | biome: human gut; feature: human-associated habitat; material: faeces | place: Denmark | collected 2008/2010
CGAGGAGGAGTATGCGGCAAAGTATTTCGGCATGCGGTGCAACGAGTTCCTGACCCGTTACGGCATCGCCGACCCCGGGGAGCGCGAGCGGCTGCGGCTGCGCAAGATCGCGCTCTACCCCGCGTTCTTCGACACCGTGCGGCTCAACGAACCCCTGTGGACGTTCTGCCGGCAGTTCCGCGCCGGCAGCGGCCGCGTGTGGGTGGTCTCGACGGGCAGCCGGGCCAACATCGACAACGTGATGCGCCACCTGGGAATCGGCGGCCCCACGGCAGAGGGCGGGGGCTCCGAAACGGGCTTCCATTCCGGCGTAACGGACCCCGCAGCGCCGCTGGGCCGTGTCGACGGCATTCTCTCGGGCGCCGACGTGGAGCGTCCGAAACCCGCTCCGGACTGTTTTCTGGAGGCCATGCGCCGCGAAGGCTGCACGCCGCGCGAGACGCTGATCTTCGAGGATTCCGCAATCGGCATCGAGGCGGCACGCCGCAGCGGAGCGTCCTATTTCGTGGTGAAATTGTAGACTTAAATCTTGGAGACAATCCGATCCCGACTCGATGCCGGGGCCGTTAAGCGACGGACCGGCTAAAAGCGCGAGCGGAGGGGACGGGGCGCGTGCGCCCCCGCGAATAGTCGCCCGGAGCCAGCGTTAGACCGTTCCGGGCAGGCGGAGGTATCGTCGGAGAGTTTTTGTGGCACTTTTTGCGGAAAAAAGTGCCGGAATCTGCGGAGTTTATTCTGCGATAAAAAGGAATTTTGTTTATGAAGGTACTGGTTATCGGCGGCGGAGGCCGCGAACACGCCATTGTCGACGCGCTGTCGCGTTCGCCGCAGGTTGAAAAAATTTACTGCGCACCCGGGAATGCGGGCATCGCCCGGCAGGCCGAGTGCGTGGCCATTCGTGAAACCGAGGTGGAACGCCTGCGTGACTTTGCCGCGGAGCGGGGCATCGGCCTCACGGTCGTGGGTCCCGAAGTGGCGCTGGCGGCGGGTGTCGTCGACTGCTTCAGGGCCGCGGGGCTGCGCATCTTCGGTCCGACGAAGGCTGCGGCGCGCATCGAGTCGTCGAAGGAGTTCGCCAAACGGCTGATGGCTAAATATGCCATCCCGACAGCCGGATTCCGCGCATTCAACGACTATGCCGGGGCGCTGGCCTATGTGCAGGGGCGTCCTCTGCCCGCAGTGCTGAAATACGACGGACTGGCCGCCGGAAAAGGCGTGGTGATCGCCCGGACGATGGCCGAGGCCGAAGCGGCGTTGCGGGATATGTTGCTCGACGACAAGTTCGGCGAGGGCAAGGTGGTCGTCGAGGATTACCTCGAAGGTCCCGAGTTTTCGTTCATGTGCTTCGTTTCGGGACACAAGGTGTGGCCGATGGCGCTGGCGCAGGACCACAAACGGGCCTACGACGGCGATGAGGGTCCCAATACGGGCGGTATGGGCGCCTATTCGCCCCTGCCGTTCGTGACGGCGGAGGACGAACGCTATGCCCTGGAGAAGATCATGCAGCCCGTGGCCGACGCGATGATCGCCGAGGGGTGTCCCTTCGAGGGCGTGCTCTACGGCGGACTGATGAAGACTGCGCGGGGTATCGAGGTGATCGAGTTCAACGCCCGTTTCGGCGATCCCGAAACCGAGAACGTGCTGCCGCGCCTGAAGAGCGACATCGTCGACATCTTCTGTGCCGTGGCCGAGGGACGCGATACGCAGCTGGAGTGGCACGATTTCGCCGCGCTGGGCATCGTGCTGGCCTCGAAGGGCTATCCGGGCGACTACGAAAAAGGACACGAAATCAAGGGCCTGGACCGCGTCGAAGGGGCTGTTTATCACATGGGAACCCGGGCCGACGGCGGGCGGATTCTCACCAACGGAGGCCGCGTGCTGTTCGTGGTGGGCAAGGGCAGGGACCTGGCCGAAGCGCGGAGGAATGCGCTGGCCGACGTGGCCCGCATCGACTGCGACAATCTGTTCCACCGCACCGACATCGGCCACCGGGCTTTCGACGATTTGGAAAGATAATACGAGCGATATATGGCAAAAATAATCAGCGGAAAAGAACTTTCAGCGAAACTGAAACTTGAAATGGCGGACGAGGTGAAGACCTTCCCCGCGAAATACGGCCGTGTGCCCCATCTGGTTGTCATCCTCGTGGGCGAGGACCCCGGCAGCGTGAGCTATGTGACGGGCAAGGCCAAGGCTTCGGCCGAGGTGGGCATCCGCAATACCACGATCCGAAAGCCCGAGTCCGTTTCCGAGGCCGAACTGCTGGACATCATCACGGCCCTGAACCTCGACGACGAGGTGGACGGCATTCTGGTCCAGCTGCCCCTTCCGAAACATATCGACGAGGACAAGGTGATCGCCGCCATCGACAAACAGAAGGATGTCGACGGCTTCCATCCCCTGAACGTTGCGGCGCTGTGGCAGAAACAGCCCTGCACGCTCCCCTGCACCCCGAAAGGCATTCTCAAGATGCTGCGGGCCGCAGGCGTGGAGATCGCCGGCAAGCGCGCCGTGGTGATCGGCCGCAGCAATATCGTGGGGCTTCCCGTGTCTAAACTGCTCTTGGACGCGAACGCTACGGTGACGATGGCCCACAGTCGTACGCGCAACCTCGCCGAAGTGACGCGCGGGGCGGAGATTCTGGTGGTGGCCATCGGTCGGCCGAAGTTCGTCACGGCGGAGATGGTGTCGCCGGGCGCCGTGGTGATCGACGTGGGGGTGAACCGCGACCCGGAGACGGGCAAACTGTGCGGCGATGTCGATTTCGCGGCCATCGAACCCAAGGCCTCGGTGATCACGCCCGTGCCGGGCGGCGTCGGGCCTATGACGATCTGCTGCCTGATGGAGAACACGATCGAGTGTTTCCTCCGGCGAGCGGGCCGGTAGCCGGAGGAACGGAGCGAAAACTTCGGTTTTTTTGCGCCTCCGCTGAAAAAAATCAGCCGTTGACTCACGGGTCAACGGCTGATTTCGTTTTACAAGGTTTCTGTTATCAGAGTTTGATCGGTTCGGATATTTTGATATTGTCGAGGAACCAGCGGTTGGCTGTCCCGACTTCCCACTGCGTCTGCGTAATGGTGATCTTCGTATCCTTGTTGACCGTAATGCCCTTCAGGCTGACTTCGGCGCGAACCCATTCGAGCTTGTGACCATCCTCCCATCCCAGTTCGGGTATGTCGATCTGCACTTTGTCGCTGCCGTTCTCGAAGATGACGATCAGATTGACGGGGTCGATCTTATATCCCGTCTTCTCTCCTTGACGCATTCCGCACCAGTCGAACGAGAGTGTCACATTGTCCTTTGCTTCGGGAACCCCGTCTATCGGAGGAAGAATGATACCTGCGTGATTACCGGTCTTGCCCATCTTGAGGTAGTTCTGCTGGAGGTAGATGCGTTTGTTGTCGTTCTTGTCGTAGATAAACTTGTAACCGAGTTTTTCGACAGCGTCGAATGCAGTCACTCCATCGACAGTTACAGAGGTAAGTGCCGGAGCCTTTGCACCGACGTCGTCTGTTTCAACGGTTCGGCCTGCGCTGCCTGCTACGGACCACGGTTCGAGCCATTCGAAGTTCTCCATGAAATAGACGATCTCGTTCAGGCCGTTGTCCTCGACATCGGTAGCCATGATGCGCTGTACAGGCTCGGCCAACCCGGCGTAGTAGCCCGTGACGGTTACGATATGGCCGGTCAGGGCGGAAAGGCCCAGACTCGACGGGGCGTCCACGACGCTGACCGAGTACTTGGCATCCTCCGAAACGGTGAGGGTGCTGCCGTTGAAAACGCCCTTGACGGTGACGTAGCCCCGTTTGGAGGAGGTGTAGTCGTCGATCTTTGCGCTGATGTCCTCCGGTTCGGGGTAGTTCACCGCTCCGCCGGACAGAACCGTCACCTCGTCGCAGTCGATTACCGTAGCGAGTTTCTGCGAGTCGGACGACTTGGTGCCCAAGAGCGAAATCTTGTCGCCGACGGCAACCGTCGTGGCGTCCGAGACGAAGATATTGTCCGTGTTTTTGTCGTCGCTGATGACGAAGCCTTTGGTCGTCACGGCCACGACGATCGCCGACGGTACGGAAATGACCGTTTCGTCCGCCAGGGCGGCGAGTTCCCCTGCCGTGTACTCCTTCACATCGCGGTATTTGTCTCCGTTCTGCGTGATGAGCACCTGTGCGCGGCTTGCAAGAGTCCGTCCCTTGAAGACGAGGGTGGCCTTGCGGGGGTTGTCCTCCGCGCCGTCGCGCATGTTGTCGGTCACCGAAACCGTCACGTCCATGACGCCGGTTCCCGAGTTGGGCGTGACCGTCACCCAGTCGGGGACTTCCGTCACCCAGTCGGCGTCGGCATAGATGGTGATGATCTTTTCCGCCGCTCTTTCCGCTTCGAAATTCAAGGTGTTGGCGCTCGCCAGAACAGCTTCGGAAAGGTGGTCCTCATCCTTGTCGCAGCCCCAGAAGGAACACAGGGCCGCCATGAGGATCGGGGCTGTCATATATTTTACAAATCTCATAATCTTGTTTTTTAGGTTATTTCCGACTTAAAAATCGAGTCCGTCACTCCATCCCGGATTCTGCGTGAGGTTCGGGTTGAGCGAACGCTCGCCGCTGGGAATCGGGTAGAGGTAATCGCGTTCCTCGTTGAACGGAGTGCGCAGATTCTTTACGGTTTTGTGATAGTAGACATAGCCTTTGTTCCCCTCGGAGAGGATGATGTCCGAACCGAGTTCGTATACCGAAACTCCTTCGCCGGCTTGGGGTTTGGTCTCTCCTGCCTTATAGAGAATCAGATCGGCCGTTTCTTTGCCCGCAAGCTTGTATTCGCCGGGGCCCGGGAAATACATGCCGGAAATGGCCTGGTCGATGCAATAGCCGGCTTTCCAGCGATACAGATCCTGAAGACGGAAACCCTCCTGGATCAGCTCGACGGCCCGTTCGCGGCGGATTTCCAGAATGACGCCCTTGTTGGCGCCGGTCACGTTGGGATAGCCGTACTCTTTGGACTCAAGATACCAGTCGATATTTTTGTTGGCTTCGTTCATGTCGAGGCCCCGCATTCCCACCCGGCTTCGGATTTCGTTGACGGTGATAACCAGATCGTTCTGCGTGAGCGTTCCCAGTTCGGCCTTGGCTTCGGCATAGTTGAGCAGCACTTCGGCATAGCGGAAAACCGGCATGTCGCAGGTCGAACGGTCGTTGCGGTCGATCTGTCCTCCCGAGGCCGTCGTGTCCTGAACGAATTTGATGGGTTGGTAGCCGGTGATCGTGACGCCGAGATCGGGTCCCTGTACCCGCTTGGCGCCGATGCGCTTGTAACCCGGGGTGCGGATCGACTGCGCCAGGCGCGGGTCGCGGTCCTTCACCTCCTCGGTGAAAGGCAGCGTCTGCCACCCCTCCTGGTCGGTGAATGCCGTGCCGTCCTTCATCAGGTACATGTTGATGAATTTGCGGGTGTAGCCCGGGCGGCCCTGTGTCGGTAGCAGCGTGTAGGCCGTCGCATTGTGGTAGACCTGGGCCTCGTAGCTGTTTCGGATGGCGAGGATATACTCTTCGGTGCTGGCATTCTCCTGTGCGAAGAGCATCATGTAGTCCTTGTCCGGATTTTTGGTGGAGTAGAGCTTGTAGGGACCTTCGTCGATGATCGTTTTGGCGGCCTTGGCGGCTTCCTCCAGATAATAGGTGTAGTCATGTCCTTCGAGGTTGATGCCGTGGTATTTGCGGTAGGTTCCCTCGAAGAGGCAGAACCGCGCTTTCAGCGCCAGCGCCGCCCATTTGTTGACGCGGTAGGTCGATATATCCTCCGTAAGACCGCCGCTGTTGATGGCTTCGTCGATATCCTTGATCATATTGGTCATGATCAGTTCGCGTGAATCGCGCGGTTTGTAGAGCGCTTCGTCGGCCGAGCCGAGCTGCACCTCGTACCAGGGCACGTCGCCGAAGCGTTTCACCTTGTCGAAATAGAAGGCGGCGCGGAAGAATTTGGCCAGGGCCGTATACTCGGTCACAGCCTTCTTGTCCTCGCATTGATCGACATATTCCAGCAGGGTGTTTATGTGGCGCAGGTTGCCCCACGACCAGCCGCCGCCGGTGTTCGGAACGGTGCGCTTGTCGCCTCCGTAGAGAACATCGGAGAGGGTCATCTGAACGAGCAGGTCGTTCTGCTCATCGTAGGGCGTCTTGTCCAGCAGGTTGTCGTAAAAGGGATTGGAGAAGAGTTCCAGGTCGCTTCTCGTCTTGAAGTAGTCGAACTGCGTCACCCGATCCAACGGTTCTTTGTCCAGCAGGGAGTCGCAGGCCGATAATCCTGCAATCAGCGTTGCTGCCAGTATGATTAATCGCTTCATGGTATTCGGATTTTGAAATTATTAGAAGGTGATGTCGATGCCGAACATGAACGTCTTGGCCCACGGATAGTAGGCGTTGTTGTTCACGCCGGAACGGTTGATAGCCGCTTCGGGATCGACGTACTTGGAGTTCTTTTTGAGCGGCGACCAGTAGCAGAGGTTCTCGCCCGAGAAATAGATGCGGATCTGGTCGATGCCGGCCTTCTTGGTGAGGGTCGCGGGGATCGTGTAGCCGACGGTCAGGTTTTTCAGGCGCAGGTAGCGGATATTTTGCAGGTAACGGTCGTTGACCTTGCTCAGATAACCTCCCGATGAAGAATAGGCTCTTGCGCGCGGGAAATAGGAGTTGGGATTGTCCTCCGCCCATACCTTGCCGAGGAAATCCGTCGGGAGGTAGGAGAGGTAGGGATAGGAATAGCAGCCCCAGAAAGGCATCATTTCTCCGTGGGGATACCAGTAGTGGTTGCCGGTTCCCTGGAAGAAGACCGAAGCGTCGAAGCCCATCCAGCGGATCGAGGCGTTGATGCCGTAGGAGAGCGTCGGGAGCGAGTTGCCCAGGATCGTCCGGTCGCCCGGCTTGTCGACGGTGTCGTTGCCGACTCCCCAGACGCCGTTGCCGTCTAGGTCGACGAACTTCAGGTCGCCGGCCTGCCAGCCGCCGGTCAGACGGCCCGTGCTGTAACTCAGGTCGACCTCTTTGGCATAGGCCTGCGCCTCTTCGGTGGTCTTGAAGAACCCGTCGGTCTTGAAGCCCCAGATTTCGCCGATCTCCATGCCGACGTAATAATCTCCCTTTGTCAGGTTGGTCAATGACTTGTTCGGGTTGTTGTCGTATTTGGTGATGACGCTCTTGTAGTCGCTGAGGTTGAAACCGACGCTGTATTCGAACGGTTTGCCGGCGAGTTTGAACTGGTCGCGCCAGCTGACGGAGAGCTCATAACCCTTCGTACGCAGTTCGGCGGAGTTCATGCTGGGCGAATCGGCCCCGTATACGCCGGGCAGCGCCATTCCGTCGGTCAGCATGTCCTTCGTGTCGCGGATGTAGACGTCGCCGGTGAAGTTGAGCCGGTTGTTCAGCATGGTGAGATCCAGACCCAGGTCCCACTGCTGGGCGGTTTCCCAGGTCAGGTCGGAGGCTACGGGGGCGCCCAGCGAGGAGTATTTGCCCTTTATGCTGCCGTCGAAGGTGTAGTTGCTGAAATCCTTGTTCGTGATCAGGCGCATGTAGGTGTAGTAGGACGACACGTTCTGGTTGCCCAGGCTGCCGAACGAAGCGCGCAGCTTGAGGTTGTCCACCAGGTCTTTGGCGTTGCCGAAGAACGGTTCCTCGGAGATGCGCCATCCGGCCGATGCCGAGGGGAACAGGCCCCAGCGGTTGCCCGGTGCGAAACGCGACGATCCGTCATAGCGTCCGCTCACCTCGAAGAGGTAGCGCCCTTTGTAGTCGTAGTTGATACGGGCGAAGAAGCCTGCCAGGGCGTATTCGTTCTGGCCGCCGCCGTAAGCGCCCTCCGTGGGAGAGCCCGTTGCCAGATTCAGGTCGTCGAGGTTTATGGAGGAGAGGTTGATGCCTGCCACCGAGACGTTCTTGCTGGACCACGTTTCGTAGTTGAATCCGGCGGTTGCCGACACGTGGTGCGCCTCGCCGAACGTTTCGTCGTAGTTGGCGTAGACGTTGGCCGAATAGTAGTTGCGCGTCTGAACCACTTCGTCGAGCTGGTTCATGCCGGCGCCCGTGTCGTAGGCGAGCAGCGGCCCGTCGGGGTATTCGCGGTAGTTCATTGCGGAACTGCGGCTCGTATTGCGGTTCTGGTAGAGGCGGTAGGTGAAGTCACCCGTGATGCTCAACGTCTTGAACGGCGTGATGACCAGGCGTGTCGTGTTCGAGAAGTCGTTCGAGCGGTCGACGTTGCGGTGCGTGCCCTCGTTGAGCAGGATGTGGCGTCCGTTGGCGATCTTGTAATCGAGATACGGCGTGCTGTAAAGCCACGATCCGTCGGGGTTCTTCATGGGGAAGTTGGCCAGTGCGTGGCGGGCGCTGTAAGCGATGGTGTTGTCTACGCTGCCGTCTCCCAGAGACTTGTAATTCGACGAGAAGAACGACGTGTTGTTCGAGAGCGTTGCCCACCGGTTGATCCGAAAATCGAGTTTCGCACGCAGGTTGTACTTGTTATACACGTCGGGATGTGCGCGCTGAATACCTTCCTGGCGGTCATAGGCGCCCGAGACGAGGTATTTGATGTCCTTCGTGCCGCCGCTGAGCGAGATGTTGTGCTGCTGCACGGGCCGACGCTGCTGGAAGAGCATGTCCCACCAGTCGTAGTTGCCGTAGTAGACCCACTGTTTGCGGCCGTTGCGGATCTCTTCGACGACCCACGGACGGTCGGGATGCTCGGTCCTGTCGTTCACGCGCGCCAGCAGCTGCTGCATGTCGTGATCGTTGTATTTGACATAGTTCGTTCCGGAGTCGGCCTGCCAGAACTTGTTGACCGTATAGACCGACCAGTAACCGCGGTTCTCGTAGTCGGTCGAGGTCGTGGCCTCCTCCCAGCCGAAACGGCCGCTGTAACGCACCGTCGCCTTGCCGTCCTGGGCCGAGCCGTTCTTGGTGGTGACCAGGATGACGCCGAAGGCTGCGCGGGCGCCGTAGACGGCTGCCGCCGAAGCGTCCTTGATGACCGAGATCGACTCCACGTCGTTGGGGTTGACGCGGTTCAGGTCGCCCACCACGCCGTCGATCAGCACGAGCGGGTCGGCCGAGTTGATCGAGTTGACGCCGCGGATGTTGATCGCCGGCGTGCTGCCGGGTTTACCCGAGGAGGTGGTGATGTTGAGACCCGCTACGGAACCCTGCAACATGCTGCCCAGCGAATGGGTGACGCGGTTTTCGAGCTCCTTGCTCCCTACGGTCGCAACGGCGCCGGTCAGGTTGACTTTTTTCTGCGTACCGTAGCCGATTACGACGGTTGCATCGAGCATGATGGCGTCCTCTTGCAGGTAGATCGTGATGCTGTTCCGGCTTGAGGGAACCGTCACTTTCTGGGGCAGGTAACCCAGGCAGGTGACCTGGAGAACGGCTTCTCCCGACGGAACTTGGATTTTGAAGGTGCCGTTTTCGGAGGTTGTGACGCCTTTGGTCGTACCATCGACCAGAACGGCTACACCCACGAGCGGCTGTTGATTGGCGTCGAGGACTTTTCCCGACACCTCCCTGTTCTGGGCCGAAAGGGCTGTTATTCCCCCTCCCAATACCAGAAGAAGAGATAGAACCAGTGGTCTTAATACTCTCATAAGATCTGTGTTTGTTGGTTAGTAAATGATGATTGTGGTTGGGTATGTAGCGAAAATCACTTGCGTCGGTAGGCATCCGTGGAGAATGCTTTCGGCCGCTGCATGTTTTCGGTCCACTCGTTTCCGAATTCGTCCTTGACGGTGATCACAAGGTCGGTGTCCGCATCGTCCGCCTTCACCTTGAAGAAGTGCGTGAACTTGTCGGTGATGAACGACGGGGTCAACTTGAGTCCCGCGTTGTTGAACCGCTTGACCGAGAGCGCCGCGATATGGAGCGGGTCGTAGGCCCAGACTTCGGTGTAGGGCAGCGTCTTGCGGTTTTCGTCGACGACGCTCAACGTCCAGTCCGAATTCCAGTTCCAGATGTTGATCAGCACCTCGTTGTCGTTGTTCTGCGGATAGGCGTTGACATATTGCATATAGGCGTTCTTGACCGAAGCGGAGATGTCGGAAGGCATCAGCGGAACGTCGGCCATCGAAAAATGCACGTTGTTCAGGTCGTAGCTGCGGAACTGGTACTCTTCGGGCCATCCGGTCGATTTGTAGAGACATTGGAAATCGGTTCCCGTGACATCCCAGATGCCGTAGCCGCCCGGAGTTCCGTCGGTTCCGATGTGGATTCCGGGCGTGAGGTTGCCGGACCACCACCACGAAGCGCATACCGATCCGGAGTTATACTCCCGGAAGTTATGCCCGTCCACGATCGGGGCGTCGGGCGTCACGTTGAAAAGTTTGTGGGTATGCCCCGTCACGAAGCGGACGGTATATCCGTCGAGGATGTCGAAAAGCCGCTGGGTGTTGACCGGATCATGGTCGATCTTGAATCCCGATGTGGTTGGATAGAATACCTGCGCATGCATGGCAACGACGACGGGGGTCGTCTTGGCCACGTACGACAGGTCTTTCGCCAGCCAGTCCAGCTGCTCGGCGGAGAGGCTCTTGACATAGTTGCGGGAAGTGCTCCCGTCGTAGCTGCTGCAATCAATGTCGTCCATGACGACGTAATGGACCTTGCCGATGTTGAACGAATAGTAGGTCGGGCAGATCTGATCCACATATTTGACCGCCGCATCGTAGTCCGACCTGGTCTGGAAGTCGTTGTCATGGTTGCCCATGGTGTGGAAGATCTGCAGATTCTTGATCTGGCTGTTGACGGTGTTCAGGTACTGGGGGAAATAGTAGCTGTTCGAATACCAGTAGAGGTCCCAGGTCATGTCCCCGAGGGTGAGCGCATACATCTTCTCGCCCTTGTGGCGGGTCATGTAGTCCGTAAGGTCGGAGGTGAACTGGGCGAACTGTCCCAGGTCGCCCGTTCGGTTGGCGAGGTGCATGTCGCCCAGCATGAAGATCTTGTAGGAGTCCTGTCCGTCGACCTTTTCGAGCTTGAAGTCGGCCCGTTCGACGACGTCGGCGCTGTTTTTGAGCGCGCGGTGGAACTGCGGGAGCACCCCGACGGACGGAACTTCGTAGCCGCTCGGGACGGAGATGAAGACATATCCCCACTTTTTGGCCGATTTGAGCTGGTAGATGCCCTTTTCGTTCGTGACGGTCACCTCCGCGCCGTCGGAGACCACGACGTTCTCCACGCCGACGCCGGCCGACGACACGATCCCGTAGACCGTGGTGCCTGCATCCGGTTTGAAATCTATGTCTTCGACGATGTTGATGTAGATTCTTCCGAACGATTTTTTGCGCGCGTCTCTTTTGACGAAGACTTTGTAGTAACCCGTTTCACACCCGTCGGCCAGGCGTACGGTGAAACTGTCGGAAGTGGTGTTGACGATGGGGCAGACGTAGGAGATGCCTGCGTCCGACTCAAGAATGAATGTGTCTGTGGTCAGGGGCGATTTCCTCCCCCCCCCACTTACGGCGAAAGTGCACTCGCCGCCTTCGGTGACGTCTACCGACCCCGGAACCGTGAATTGCACGTCGAAATTATCCGCGGGGGCCTTTTCGTCATCGCTGCCGCCGCAGGCGAAGAGTTGCGAGACGGCGATGAGTGCCAGTAACAGATACTTTAATACGTTTTTCATTTTAAGTTCTTCGATTATAATTTTTTTATTTGTCCGCGTTTTGTAAATCCGGTTGTTTGGACACCTCGAAGGCCCGGAAAGACCCGGTCGGGGACTCCGTCCCGAAGTCTCCGTTTGCGGCCCTGCCGGCCTTCGCATCTTCCGTTATATATATGGTAACCATCTGTTTACCGTGTCGTTTCTGTCTGAAAAACTTTTCAAATATAACTTGTTTGTGTTTCGATTGTGTTTCGAATACATTTCAAAATTAAACTTATTTTATTAAAAAACAAAATCGGATGATTTTTTTTGCAAATAAAAAATTTTAATTTTTAGTCGTGTTTCGTTTGGTAGATTTGCCATTTCCCTTTCATTTCTTTTTCGTTGCCCTTGATTTGTGGAATGGTTGTGAAGCGAGACTGTCGGGCGTCTGTTTTTCGGCGACGGCAGTTCGGAAAACGGCATGGCGGAGAAGAGTGGCGGGCGGAACCGGAGGTGTTGTCGGAACCGGTCCCGGCCGCTC
>OGOH01002305.1_pt1 | contig 12099 bp, 9 predicted proteins | sample 1552571 | NCBI WGS metagenome assembly OGOH01 (sample SAMEA2580170, study PRJEB22360) | human gut metagenome | biome: human gut; feature: human-associated habitat; material: faeces | place: Denmark | collected 2008/2010
GCCCACAAACTGATCTGGACCGGCTGGACCTCCCCCAGCCCCGCCGCGGCGGCCCCGGCATTGATGCGCGCCCGCAGCTCGTCACTCGGCACGGTGTCGCTCGCGTCCCACAACTCGGGATTGAGCGCGGGCGCATGCGGATCCACAGCGCAATGCGAACTCGTGTGCTCATCGCCGATGGGCATATATTCGATAAATCGCAGATGAATGGGGCGGTCGACGGTCAGCCGTGCGAGGGCCGTCACATCCTGGTTGAGCCGACGCACAACAACGCAGTTGACCTTAACGGGCTCAAAGCCCCAAGCCAGCGCCGCATCGATGCCAGCCATGGTCTGCTCGAGCCGACCCAGGCGCGTGATCTTTCCAAAGAGCGTAGGGTCGAGCGTGTCGAGCGAAATGTTGACGCGGTTAAGCCCGGCATCTTTGAGCTGCGGCGCCAGCTTGGGCAGCAGGGCGCCATTGGTGGTGAGCGAGATGTCCTCGATCTGCGGAATCGCACGGATGTCACGAATAAGCGGGATGATACGGCGGCTGACCAGCGGCTCGCCGCCCGTCAGGCGCACGCGGCGAATGCCCTCCCCCGCCACCAAGCGCACAAAGCGGGCGATTTCCTCGGCGCTGAGCAGCTCGTCATGCGCACGGGGCGCCACGCCATCGGCCGGCATGCAGTAAATGCAGCGGAAATTGCACTTGTCGGTAACGGCAATGCGCAGGTAGTTAATGTCGCGACCGAAGCCGTCATGTTGCACGTGCCCGTCCACGCGGCCCTCCCCTCGCACCGGTCTTTATTCTTCAGGGAATATAGTACCGCACGCGGGAATCGTGCCGACACCCGTACGACAGGACGGACCACTTCGAGCAAGACCGGCTTCCCAAGCCCATCCTCAGCACAGACCATCACAACATTCGATGCTTTTCCCGTTTTTAGCGAAAAACGTCGAATGTTGTGATGGTCCGCCTGCCCGCAGCGCCCCGTAGAAGGGCCAAAGCGCCCCTAAAGGCCGCCATCCCAGTGTCGAATCACGAACTCTCGCAGGTCGTTCTGACGTTTCTGGAATGTCTCGCTTCGGTCGCACTTAAGACCCATAGCGAGCGCGATGGCGTTCATCGCCCGGTGCAATTGCAGCTGGTGGGCAAATTGAGTCCCGGTGAGGACAATCATCCTAAAGCCCAGCGCGCTCAGCACGGTCATACGCTCCGCGTCCGACGCGCTGCGCTGTTTATCAAGATGGTCCGAGCCGTTGTATTCGATCCCCGTACCGCTCGCAGGCGCATATACGTCAATCTCGAAATACCCGGCCTTTGCGAGATACTTGAACTCGTTGGGAACATCGACCCGATGGTTGAGCTCGATCTTGGCGTATCCCAGCCCTCCCTGGGAACGTTTTGCTGCGACCATGATTGCGGTGGCCGTCTCCATGGGCGACCGCGCGCCATCGTGCACGCGTTTAAGCACGGCGGCCGCGCGTATAGCCCCCTGGCGAGATCGGTTCTCATTGCAATAGGCAATCAAGTCGGCAACGGTGTACCTCTGCCCCATCTCGATATAATCGCCTGTCGACAGATGATTCAAATGGTATCGGGCGCAGATTTCGTAGCCATATTCCAGCTGCTCGGGCTCGCTCATCCACGAACCCGCTTGGACAAAGCACATGACCTCATCAACCACTAGAAGGCCCTCTGCCACCTCGATAAGATGCCCTGGAGGTACCGGCGTCCCAAACACGTGGCACCTAAATCCAGCCGGCGTCGAGCGCTCAAAATCGAAGTTGACGAGCGTGTCGATATGGTCGAGCTCTTCTCGTGGAATACCGAGCGAAACCAGATAGTCGGTAACAATCCCAACAGCCGTTGAAGCCCTCAGCCCCTTGGCATCGAGCCCCAATTTGGGCAGGTCCGCAGTCGGCTCCGCCTCGTTAGCAAGCGAGTCCTCATCGTATAGGCTGCTTGCTCGCGAGAGCGGCTCGGACGGGCGCGCCACGTTGTGGTACAGCCAGGCAGTCTTATGGGACAGGACGATCGGCAGGTCCATGAGCCCTCCAATGGAGTCGGATAACCAACCTTATTCCCTTGCTCACGGGTCCGCACACCTTCGTGCGCAAGAAAGCGATTCCACCCGATCGAGTGACATAAAAACCATCACAACATTCGATGCTTTTCCCGTTTTTGGCAAAAAGCGTCGAATGTTGTGATGGTTTGAGGCGAGATGGGGGGGCACGGAGGGGTCAAAGCATCGTGCTCGAACGGGTTAATCCAACTCTTTTAAGCCATGCGCCAGCTGCCAGTACTCGCCGTGCTGGGCGAGCAGCTCTTCGTGCGTGCCGCGCTCGATGATGCGGCCGTGTTCGAGGACCATGATGGCATCGGCGTCGCGGACGGTGGACAGGCGGTGCGCGATCATAAACGTGGTGCGTCCGCGCATGATGCGGTCCATACCGCGCTCGATGAGCTTTTCGGTACGCGTGTCGATACTCGAAGTGGCCTCGTCCAGAATGAGCACCGGCGGATCGGCGACGGCCACGCGCGCGATGGCGAGCAGCTGACGCTGACCCTGCGACAGGTTGGCGCCGTCGGCCGTGACCGGTGTGTCGTAGCCCCGCGGCAGGCGGCGGATAAACGAGTCGGCGCAGGCGGCCTCGGCAGCGGCGCGCACCTCCTCGTCGGTCGCGTCGAGCTTGCCAAAGCGGATGTTCTGCGCAATGGTGCCGCTAAACAGGTGCGTGTCCTGCAGCACAATGCCGAGCGACCCGCGCAGGCTGGCCTTGGCAATGTGCTTGACGTCGATGCCGTCGTACGTGATCTCGCCGTCATCGACATCGTAGAAGCGGTTGATGAGGTTGGTGATGGTCGTCTTTCCGGCGCCCGTCGAGCCCACAAACGCGATCTTTTGCCCCGGCTTGGCAAACAGGTTGAGATCCGTGAGCACGCGGGGGCCCGGCACGTAGGAAAAGTCCACGGCATGGAAGCGCACGTCGCCGGCAAGCGGGACCAAGCCGCACGTGAGCTCGGTGCCGTCGGCGGCCACCGCGCGGCCCGACTCATCAACGGCTGCCACGTCATGCAGGTGCCCGTAGACGCCCACGCCCTGGCCCTCGGGAATTTTCCACGCCCACGCGGCATCGCCCGTCTGCACCAGCTCCACGCAGCCCTCGTCCACCTCGGGCTCAAGGTCCATGGCGGCAAACAGGCGCTCGGCACCGGCCAACGCGTTGAGCAAGAAGTTGCCGAGCTGCGTAAACTGGTTGATGGGCATGGCGGCCTGGCGCACAAAGACCAGGTAGCTCGCGAGCGCACCTACGTCGGCGAGCCCCTTGATGCAGAGCATGCCGCCCGCCACGGCGACGATGGCATAGTTGACGTAGCCAATCACGACAGTCATGGGCACCATGGAGTTGGCATAGCTCACGGCGGCGGTGCCGGTGCGGCGAAGCTCGTCGTTGCGGCAGGCAAAGCCGGCGACATTCGCCGCCTCACGGTTAAAGACCTTGATGACCTTTTGACCCGAGACCATCTCTTCGATATATCCGTCCAGGTCGCCAAGCGATGCCTGCTGGGCAGCAAAGAAACGCTTAGAGCGCGCGCCTGAGTAGCGCGCATACAGCACAATGGCCGCATCGCACACGAGTGTGATAATCGTGAGCTGCCAGTTAAGGATGATGAGCATGGCCGTGGTGCCCACAACCTGAATGGCGGCCTGAATCACGTTGGCAAAGCTGTTGTTGAGCGCCTCGGAGACGGTGTCGACGTCATTGGTGAAAAAGCTCATGATGTCGCCCGAGCGCGTGCTGTCAAAATAACTGAGCGGCAGCGTCTGGATGTGCGCGAACAGGTCGCGGCGAATATCGAACACCACGCGTTGGGCCGCGCGCACCATGATCTGCGAGTAGCCCAGGGCCGAAAGCACGCCCGCGGCGTAGATGATCGCCGTCAGGATGACCTGCTTGGCGAGCAGTTCCTCCCCGCCCGTAGCCAAGCCGTTAACGATGGGGCGCACCATGTAGGTGCCGGCGAGGCTCGCGATGGCGGCGACGGAGGCGAGCACGCCCACCGCGAGCAACGAGAACTTGGCATGCCCCATGTAGGAGAGCAGGCGGCGCACGGTGCGCTTGAGGTCGGCCGGGCGTGCTTGGGCTGCGGTCTTAGGCATGGCGCTCACCCCCTTCCAAGGGCGATCCTCCGGGGACGGAGGAAAACGGATCATTCGCGCAACCATCGTCGCTGCCGTCGCCGGCGTCCGCGTTCCCCGCAAACTCCATCTGCGAGGCGTAAATCTCCTGGTAGATGTTGTCGCCCGCCAGCAGCTCCTCGTGCGTGCCCACGCCGTGGACACGACCGTCGTCCAACACCACAATGCGATCGGCATCCATGACACTCGCGATGCGCTGGGCGATGATGAGCACGGTCGTATCGGAAATCCGGGCGATGTGCTCGCGAATCTTAGCGTCGGTCGCCATATCGACCGCGCTGGTGGAGTCATCAAAAATGAGCACGCGCGGATGCTTGAGCAGCGTGCGCGCGATGCACAGGCGTTGCTTCTGGCCACCCGAAACACCAGCGCCGCCTTGGCCCAACTCGCCGTCCAGCCCGCCGATGCGATCAAGGAACTCGTCCACGCACGCCGCGCGGCAAGCCGCGAGGAGTTCATCGTCCGACGCCTGCGGATTGCCCCACTGCAGGTTCTCGCGCACGGTACCCGTAAACAGCACATTCTTTTGCAGCACAATGCCTACGGCGTCGCGCAAGGCGACCAGGTCGTAGTCGCGCACGTCGTGTCCGCCCACAAGCACGGCGCCCTCGGTAGCGTCGTACAGGCGCGCAATCAGCTGCACAAGCGAGCTCTTGCCCGAGCCCGTGCCGCCGAGGATGCCCGCCGTCGAGCCGCTCTCGATGCGAAGGTCGATATGCTCGAGCACATCCTCAGCTGCATCCGCGCGGTATTTAAAGGAAACGTCGCGAAACTCGATACTGCCGTCCGCTGGCGCCGCAATCGCGAGGTCTCCCGCGGGGTTGGCGATAAAGGGCTCCTCATCGAGCACCTCTGCGATACGGCCCACACTCGTAAGAGCGCGCGTGAGCAGCAAAAACACGTTGGAAATCATCATGAGCGAATTCATGATCAGCAGCACGTAGCTCATAAAGCCCGTGAGCGAGCCCACGCCCAGCTTGCCGGCGAGAATCATGTGGCCGCCAATCCACAGGATGGAGAGCGCAGCCACGTACATCGACAGCTGAAACACCGGCAGGTTGAGCACCGCGTTGCCAAAGGTCTTCGTCGCCGTGCCGGCGAGCTCGGTATTGACGGTGTCGAACTTGGCCTCCTCGTGCTCGGTACGAACGTAGGCCTTGACGGCACGCACGGCGGTGAGGTCTTCCTGTACCACGCCGTTGAGGTGGTCCATCGAGGTCTGGAGTTGGCGGTAGAGCGGACTGACGCGATAGGTGATGGCGCCCAGTACGATTGCCAGCACGGGCAAGATGATCGCAAAGACGGTGGCGAGCGGGCGCGACAGCATCAGCGCGTAGATAAGGCCGACGATAAGCGTCACCGGGCCGCGCACCATAGGGCGAAAGCCGTTGCCCACAGCATTTTGGATAACGGTGATGTCCGTGGTCATGCGGGTGACGAGTGAGCTGGCGTCGTAGTTGTCCAGGTTACCAAAAGCGAGCGTCTGAATCTTTTTGTACTCGGCCTCGCGCAGGTTAGCGCCTAGGCCCGAGGCAACGCGGGCGGACGTGCGGGCATAACCCAAGCCCAGTACCAGCGAAAGCGCAGCGCACACCAACATGTACGCGCCCTGCAGCAGCATGTAGTTGATATCACCCGCAGGCACGCCCACATCGATGATGTTGGCCATGATGACCGGGATAAACAGCTCGAGCACCGTCTCGACCGACACAAAGAACACGCCGAGGATGGCATCGCGACGGTATGCCCCTAGATAGGAAAACAGTATTTTGAGATTGCGCACGCAGGTTCAACCCCCATCAAACGTTGTTCGCAAACGCACGTATTATTGCGCGCCGAATAATGGTGTCAAGTATTCCGAAATCGTTTTCTGCAAGGTTAGCGCCGGCGGCGAGTTCTCGTGACGTGTGTCCATATTCGCTCGGAATAATGGTGCGCGAGACTTTTTCGCCCCACTGTCGACACAAACCTTGACTCTACAATCGTTGTAGGGTTTTCACTACACTGGTAGCTAAACAAACCCAGCCAGAAAGCCCCGCCCATGGAACACGACCTCACACGCGGCAATGTCCTCAAGACCATCGCGGTCTTTGCCCTGCCCTATATGCTCTCGTACTTTTTGCAGATGCTCTACGGCATGGCCGACCTGTACATGATGGGGCAGTTTAGTGGCGCCGCCGGCATCACCGCCGTGGGCAATGGCGCGCAGACGCTTTACATTATTACCGTGACGCTCGTGGGCCTGGCCATGGGAACGACGGTCATCGTCGGCCACGCCGTGGGCTCGCGCCGGTTTGACCGCGCCGAGACCGCCATCGGCAATACCATCACGCTCTTTATGGGTGTCTCGGTGGTACTGGCCGCTGTCCTGCTCGCGCTTTGCCCGCAGATCGTGGCGCTCATTGGCCCTCCCGCCGAAGCCGTCGAAGGCACTGCCGCCTACCTGTGTATCTGCTTTATCGGCATTCCCTTTATCGCCGCGTACAACATTCTTTCGGCCATCTTTCGCGGGCTGGGCGATTCACGCTCGCCCATGTACGTGATCGGCGTGGCGTGCATCATCAACATCGCGCTCGACTTTCTGTTTATCGGCCACATGGGGCTCGGCCCCGTGGGCGCGGCGCTCGGCACGGTGACCGCGCAGACAGCCAGCGTTGCCCTCGCGCTCGTGTGGCTCAAGAGCCGCCGCACGAACATCCACGTTAAGCGCAGCGACCTGCGCCCCCAGCCTGAGGTGCTCGGCAGCATTCTTAAGATCGGCGTGCCCGTGGCCGTGCAGGATGGCTGTATCCAGGTGGCGTTTATGTTTATCACCGTCATCGCCAACCACCGAGGGCTCGTCGACGCCGCTGCCGTGGGCCTGGTCGAGAAGATGATCAGCTTTTTGTTCATTGTGCCGAGCTCCATGGGCGCCACCGTCAGCGCGCTCACGGCGCAAAATGCCGGCGCGGGCAAGGGCGACCGCGCGCGTCAGGTGCTCAAGGATGCCATGACGATCTCGGTAGTGTACGGCTGCCTGATCACGGCGCTGATGTGGCTGGTGGCCCCGGCGTTTATCGGCTTTTTTGCCAAGGACGCTGCAGTAGTCGCCGCCGGTACCGGCTATATGCGCAGCTATATTTTCGACGCAATCTTTGCCGGCATCCACATTTGCTTTAGCGGCTTTTTCGCTGCGTATGGCAAGAGCTACATCGGCTTTGCGCACAACGTGCTGGCCGTGGCGCTCATTCGCGTGCCGGGCGCGTGGCTGCTGTCGAACGCCTATTCCGATACGTTGTTTCCCATGGGTATCGCCTCGCCGTGCGGATCGATTTTGTCGGCGGTCATCTGTGTTGTCGCGTTTACCGCGCTCAACCGGCGCGGGGCTTTTGACAAGCTGGTGGCGTAGCGAGGCAACGCGAGATCGCCCTGATCGATGACATCATCAGCAACGACCCGGCAACCTACGTGACACAGATCACGGTGCCCGTTGCTCCAGCAAAGTAAGAACCGCCCGGAAGGCATCGCGCTTCCAGGCGGTTCTTACTAATCATCATCCAGCAACTCGAATCGATTTCTAGATATCACCAATGCGGCATAATCTTGGCTTTGGTGAAAGACATGGGCGACCACAACGTCCTCGTTATCGTAGTAATAAAGCATTACATAAGAATTAACGAGGCAGGCATGGTAACCAAGCACTGCAAGCTCGGGTAACTTCGATAAGCCGTAGTCAACTACACCACTTTGAAGAAGCTGGAGCTGGCTACGGTATTTATCAAGAAAGTGCCGGGCAGTAAAAATACCATGCCCCAATAGATAATCAACGATATCGTCAACTTCTTGTTCAGCTGTAGGCAGAATCTTGACGTTATAGGCCATATTTTGCCTCAAGGTCATCGAGAGCCTCAAAGGCATCACGCGCCGTGCCAGCAGCACGCTCCCGCTCGGCCACAGCTATACGAGCCATCAGACGAGCCTTAGCCTGTTCCTGAACCATGAGGTCGTAGTCCTCGGATCGAAGTACAACAAATTTGCTATAGCCGTTTTTTGTAACAGTCACTGGACCAGTAGTAGTTTCAACGAGCTCCGAGAATTTCGCGGTGTCCCGCATATCTTTAATTGGAACGCAAACAGGCATGGCACACTCCTAACATAATTGTGTACATAATTATGAAGTATAGCTCAGCTAACGAGCATCAGCTACAGGAGAACCGCCATGTCGAGGACAGTCCCCGATATGGCGGTTTTACTCCTCCGGAATCGGAAACGCACGGATGAACTCTGCAGGCGAGAAGGTCTTGATGGTCGAGCGCACAAAAGCGGCGCGGTCACGCGTGATGATAAAGTCCACGCCGGCACGCTCGGCCATCGCACGGATACAGCCGTCCTCAAAGTCCGGCTCATCGGAATAGGCGGAGGTAAAACAAGCTTCTTGGTCGAGAGGCTCTACCGAGTAGCTCTTAAGACAGTCGCGCACTACCTCGCGGGCGCGCGCCTCGCCTGCCTGTTTAGTGAGAATGTAGTACGCGTCCTTGAGAGAGCAGGCCGAAACAATACCCTCGATAAGTCCCACGTCAACGAGCCCCTTGATCGTTTGCGCCGCTGCGTGCTCCGGCCGGCCCGGAAGCACGCAATCGAGCAGAAAATTGGTATCGAGAAATGCTCTCATAGGTAGCGCTCCCTCGCGACGCGCTTTTCATCTTCAACCGTCATCGTATCGAGCGGCGTTCCCTTTGGCATTTTGGCTACGATATCGAGATACTCCTGGTAGCCCTCATCCTCCGCGAGCATCTCGCGAATCTCCTTCCAGGTGATCTTGGGATGCCACATCGTACCCACGTCGCGCTTGGGCTTGCCCGTGCCGCACGTCGGATTTGCGCCCCCACGCTCCTGGGCAGCGTCATATTCCACCGTAACTGGACCTTCATAGTCGAGCGGCACGATCTTGAACAACGGCTTGCTCCGCTTGAAGACCACAACCTCCTCGCCCTCATTGGCAACCTTTTCGGCCACCTGCGTAAGGTTTTGGCGCAGTTCCGAAAACGCGACGGTAACCATAACTGCTCCTCTCAACATATATCTTCACTGCTAAGTATACACGTTAGTATTAATGTTAAAGTGTATAAAACTCATCGCAATGGGGCAGCCCGTTGTGGGACCTCACTGCGGGGCCCCTTTGCTTTGCATGAATCTTCTATCGCTCCGGAACGACACCGCTCCGCAGGGTCACCCTCAGCAACCTACATGACGCAGATCATGCTGTCCGCCACCACGCCCAAATAAAAACCTCCCGGAAAGTATCAACCTTTCCGGGAGGTTTTCTAATTTGATTATCGATGTCCTAAGCCTGGGGCACCTGACCGGTCGCAAGAATCTGCTCGAGCGCGTCCTCATCCAGCACGGGTACGCCCAGCTGCTCGGCCTTGGTAAGCTTGGAACCCGCTTTGGGACCGGCAACCAGATAGCTCGTCTTCTTTGAAACACTGCCTGAGACCTTGGCACCAAGCACCTTGAGCGCCGCGCCCGCCTCGTCGCGCGTGCGGTTGACGAGCGTGCCGGTGAGCACGAAGGTCAGACCCGCAAGCGGCTGTGCGTCGGCGAGCTCGCCCGCCACGCCAGCGTCGGCTGCGGCTTGCGCGTGTGCGGCGCCCAAGTCGACCTCGAGCGACAGACCCGCCTGACGCAGGCGCTCCAGCACGGCAAGGTTCTCGGGCACGGCCAGGAACTGCTTGACGCTCGCCGCAATCTTGGGACCGATGCCCTCGCACTCGGCGATGTCCTCTTCGCTCGCCAAGATGAGCTTGTCGATCGACAGGAATCGCTCGGCGATGACCTCGCCCACGCTCTTGCCCACATGGCGGATACCCAGGGCAAACAGCACGCGACCGAGCGGCCGGCTCTTGGACTTGTTGAGCTCGGCGATGATTTTCTCGGCCGTCTTGAGGCCTACCGGAATGGGGTCGCCCTTCTTGACGCCCTTTTTGCTGTTGGAGCTGGCATAGGTGCGCCCCGTGTCCAAGCCGGCGATGTCGTCGACTGTGAGCTGGTAGAAGTCCGCGACATCGTGGATCAGGCCGGCGGCGATCATCTTGTCGACGATTTCGTCGCCCAGGCCGTCGACGTCCATGCAGCCGCGGCTCACCCAGTGAAGCAGGCGCTCCTTGAGCTGCGCGGGGCAGTCGATGGACACGCAGCGGTAGGCGACCTCGCCGTCCTCATGGACCACGGGGCTGCCGCACACGGGGCAGACCTCGGGCATGTGCCAGTCGGCCGAATCGACCGGGCGCTTGTCGAGCACCGGACCCACGACCTCGGGGATCACGTCGCCCGCCTTGTGCACGATGATAGTGTCGCCCTCGCGCACGTTTTTGCGGCGGATCTCGTCGATGTTGTGCAGCGTGGCGCGCGCGATGGTGGAGCCGGCGACCGTCACCGGGTCAAACTCGGCGACCGGCGTGAGCACACCGGTGCGGCCAACCTGGATGCGAATTTCGCGCAGGACGGTCTGCTTTTCCTCGGGCGGGAACTTAAAGGCAATGGCCCAGCGCGGCGCGCGGGCGGTAAAACCCAGGTCGAGCTGCTGTTGAAAGCTGTCAACCTTTACGACCACGCCGTCGATGTCGTAGTCCAGGTCACCGCGATGTTCGAGCGCCTGGGCGCAGAACTCGTGGACCTCGGCGGGCGTGGCGCAACGAGCCACGTTAGGGTTGACGCTAAAGCCGGCGCTACGCAGCCAATCGAGGAACTCGCGCTGACTGTGGACGTGCAGCGGGTCGGTATCGGCGATGGCATAGATAAAGGTGGCAAGATCGCGGCGCGCCGTGATCTTGGGATCCTTCTGACGTAGGCTGCCGGCGGCAGCGTTGCGCGGATTGGCAAAGGGGTCGCGGCCCTCGGCATCGGCCTCTTCATTCAGGCGAACAAAGCTGCCCTTGGGCATATAGACCTCGCCGCGTACCTCAATGGTGCGCTCGCGGTCGGCACCCATGTGGGCGAGCGCTGCCTCGGACAGATGCATGGGCACATCCTTGATGGTACGGACGTTAAGCGACACGTCCTCGCCCGTGGTGCCATCGCCACGTGTGGCCGCACGTACGAAGGTGCCGTTTTGGTAGGTAAGGGCCACGCCCAGGCCGTCAATCTTGAGCTCGCAGGTATAGGTGACGTTACCGGCACCGAGCGCATCCTCGGTGCGCTGGAGCCATGCGTCGAGCTCGTCCAGATCCATGGCATCGTCCATGGAATACATGCGCGCCATGTGCGTGACCGGCGTAAACTGCTCGCTCACGTAGCCGCCCACGCGTTGGGTGTAGCTGTCGGGCGTTACCAGATCGGGGTAGGTCGCCTCAATTTCCTGCAGCTCAACGAGCATTTTGTCAAAGGCGGCGTCCGTGATCTCGGGCGCATCGAGCATGTAGTAGCGATAGGCGTGGTAATCGAGCTCGTGGCGCAGCTCGGCCGCGCGCGCTGCCGCCTGGGCACGGGCGTCGGTCGGTGCGGCGGCATCCGCGCTCGTGGGCGTTTCGGTATCGATGTCCACACCATCACCAAACAGGCTCGATTGCTCCATAGCGGCACTCCTTCGCTCGATTTCAAACGGATACTAGAGTACCACCGGTCGCAATGAGGCCGAATAGCAGTCTCGAACCGCACCGAATCGGCAGCCGCCAGACTGGGGTTGACAGTTAGTTCAGATACGTATAAATCCTAGAGCTAAATCAGGCACGAACACCCCTGTTTCAACTAATTTGGGCTCCTCGAGACCATGTAAACGTCCCGCTCTCCCTTCCAAACACCCATTCGAGCCCCACCCCAATCAAAAATTGCTTAAAACGCATCCCAAGCTGCCCCAGATTTATACGTATCTGAACTAACTGGGTGGCGCGCGCAGACGTGGTGTAAGAGTGTCCTGAGGTCCGTCGCTGCAAGCT
>OGOH01002307.1_pt1 | contig 12096 bp, 19 predicted proteins | sample 1552571 | NCBI WGS metagenome assembly OGOH01 (sample SAMEA2580170, study PRJEB22360) | human gut metagenome | biome: human gut; feature: human-associated habitat; material: faeces | place: Denmark | collected 2008/2010
CCTGCCCGCTCCGGTATACCAGCGTTGCCCATATATCACTTGTGTGGAAATTGGCATTGATCAGACGCTCCAGATACTTCCTGGCATTTTTATCATTCAGGTTGTCCTGAGCTTTCTTATTGCGTTTTTTCCTTCCAGCCTCTGGTATATCCTCTTTCCGGAAGAACTCCGGATACAGTTCAATCTCCAGCTGCCCTCCGGAATAGATCTCCTTACACGCATACAACCCTTTCCGGTTCTGCTTTGCGATCTGCTCCAGGAAGTACTCGTCCAGCATCTCTATACTGTTCTGATATGCTGCTTCATAGTCATACTCTAATGGACGCATCCCTCGTTTCTTTCTCTTCATAGCATGGTTCCCTTTTCCCTGAATTGTTAATATCTATTACAAGCCCGATAAATACCGCCTGCGGTGTTAAAAAAATAAGGCAAATGCCTTGAATGTCGTCTGCTGCCATGCTATACTATCCATGGTTGTGGTTCGTATGCATGGCATCGGACTTTTGGCACATCTCGGAATGAGGTGTGTCATTTTTTTATTGTCAATCTACATGATGCTCGCATCTGCCTTGCTGATCCTCACGGTTTCCCCTGTCTTCCAGTTCATAGCATCCAGATATGTTTCTTTGTTTGTTATTGCTATGTACTGTGCAGGGTTCAAACCTGCTTGTCTCATCAGTTTAATACCCGCTGGATCGCGTTCCGTGCTCACTCCGATCATTTCTCCTCTTCTCCTTTCTTTTCTGCCCACAGCATGATGCGGATCACCACCGCACACCATACAGCAATAACCGTTCCGGCTACGTCTCTCTCACACAGTACACTGTACATTGTCAGCCACCAGAACACGAACGCTGCGGCCGCTGTGGCTACGATCGGGGCAATCACGCTCCCGATCAGGCTATACAACTCTCTTTTTCTCATCTTTTTGCTTCCTTTTTACAGCTTTCAAAAATTTTGCCGTTGCTTCTTCCAGATTCTTCTGGTTCACATTTCCATGAACGTGAACCGTTATGTTGCCAATCTTGTGTATGGTCATTTTCCCTCCTTAATTTCAATCTCTAATTCGTTAGTTGTGCCTCCGATGCCAACTCTATTGTTGCAGAATCTGATTACTTCTTTTTCTTTCAACTTCTCAAATTCTTCATTTTGATGTCCTTTCAGTCCTTCTGCTGCATAGCATGTTTCAAACATCAAGCCACATTTTTTTACTTTTATTCTGATATAAGCAAAGTCCTCTGCTGCTCTTAAAACTTCTCTTAATGTCACTGTATTTTCCTACCCTGCTTTCTGTTATAGTTGACTTTATCGTTTTTTCCTCTTATTCTTGTTGTACAGGCTGCTGCAACAGCCGAGTACTTAAGAAAGGAGAATGTTTTATGGATAAAGCTATCATTGTTTTCTCAGACGGAAGTACTTTAGAAGTATCTGCGGGTGATAGATTGATTCCTGTAGTATATTGTCCACCTCTTGAAAAAGACCATGACAATAAAAACTTTGCATCTATGGATCAGCCGATCGAACTTCAGATCCATATTCACGATGGTTTAATTCCTTCTATTTTGTCCGTCTTTGCTAACTGTGACTTTTTCTACTTGAGTCGAGATACAAATGTTGTCTATAATTCAAAATCCGTGGTTCGTATTGAATTAAACTAAACTTCTTTCTCGATTTTTTGGCGGCTTGTTTATTGCAAGTCGCCCTTTTTGATCGCCAGATCCATCATTTTCTTTCTGGCATATTCTGCAATCTGCGGATTCATCCATCTTACCTGCTCATAGAATTCCATGATTCCACTATAGATTTTCCCAGTCTCTTTTATCTTCTGGTATTTCTTCTCTACCGCTTCATCTAATGCTTTGATCAAATCTTCCAACGTTCCACCTCCTACCCTGCTTTCTGTTATAGTTGACTTTATCGTTTTTTCCTCTTATTCTTGATGTACAGGTAAATCATGCCTGAATTTATGAAAGGAGGAATAATGCTTTGAATCGAAATATTTCTGGATACTGTGATTGTTTCAGCGAAGATAGAATTATAACTGTCAGCTACTTACCAGTTACAATGAACAATAATCTGAACAGTTTATACAAAAAAGGATTATTTACTGCTTGTTCAGATTGTCCATTGTCAAATAATATCCATACTGATGACATTTGTCCTATTTATCGCTTTGCCCCTTCTTCGCTATAACAAACATATTTTCTGACGTATGCCTAAGCAATGGATCTAATGTTTTCAGCCAATCACATTTACATTCTGGCATATAAGAACATTTACTACACGGTTCTCCGAAATCGGCTTTTCTGTTCTCTTCACATTGTTTCAGCAAAGCTTGAATATGTTGAACCGCACAATCAACAGCCATATTTTCTTTATGGTTTTTACTTGAAAGCGAATCGATTGATGTTTGAACTTCCTCTAACAGTTCCTTTAATCTGTTCGCTTTTTCTATTGCTTCATCGATTCCTTCTGTATTTACTTGAATACAGATTTCTCCCAATCTATTTGTTTTCTCTTCCACCTCTACCCCGCTTTCTGTTCTGTCATAGTCGCCATGGTCGAAATGATTCCGTCCATTTTCCCTTTTGCATACTCTGAGAGATTATCCCAGTTCTCAGCAATTTTTTTGAAATCTTCCAGTCGTTTTTCTTCTTTTGTCTGATCAATCTGTTTTTTCATATTCTCACCTCGCTTTTTATTTCGTTGTGATATTATATTATAACATCGTAATTATTTTGTCAACATTTTTGCAGAAAAATATTGCAACGTAATATTTTTTATGCTATACTCCGTTTAAACATAGAAAAGTGAGGTGATCAAATACGAACGAACGAATACGAAAAATAAGAAATGTACTGAACTTAAATCAAACTGCTTTTGGTGAACGTATAGGAGTCAAACAGTCCGCTATCGCCAGTTATGAATCTGGTGCCCGAACTCCACTTGACACAGTTATTGTCTCTATTTGCAGAGAATTTAAGGTAAATGAAGAATGGCTTCGTACCGGTAAAGGCGGAGATGATAATATGTTTGTCAAATCCACTCCTTATGAACAAGCTTATAACCGCTTTGGTTACATTATGGAAAACTCTACACCTGCAAAAAAAGCAGCATTATCCATGCTACTTGAAATGGTATATTCTATTCCTGATGATTCCTGGAATGCCATCGTAAAACAATTTGAAGAATTAAAAAAAGATTCTGAGTGAAGAAGGTGCATGTATGACACTTGGCGAGCGTATCAGAGAAGTACGAAAAAGCCTTAAAATGACAATGGATCAATTCGGTGAACGAATTGGCGTTACAAAATCTACTATTTCTAATATTGAAAACGGAAATCGTAATGCCACAGAACATATGATTAAATCCATTTGTAGAGAATTTGAAGTAAACGAGGAATGGCTTCGTACTGGTACAGGTGATATCTTTAAAGAAATGACAGCAGATGAACAAGTTTGTAATCGTTTTAGATATATTATAGAAAATGCTTCGCCAGTCAAAAAAGTTCTATTATCTGCATTATTAGAATTAGTTTATTCTGCACCAGATGATTCATTGGATACCGTTATAAAGCAATTTGAAAAATTTAAAAAGGAAGGCTAAACAGCCTTCCCGATCATTCCTTTGATTAATTGAACGAGCCTTTTTATTTGCTCTTCATTTAATTGATCAATGAGTTCGTTTAATTCTTTTTGCAGTGTTTCTTTGTTCATCTTATGTACCTCCTGACGTGTGATGTGTGATCTGGAATATTTTTCCTTTTCACTTTAATAAACGTTTCAGGAGGAAAAAAGTGATGCAATTTTCGGAATTGTCCGAAATCCCGGACAACTCAGATAAGATTACTTATAATCAGACTCGAATAGGTCTGAAATAGTAATTTGCAGTCCCGCTGCCAGCTGTTCCATCTGGTTCATGGTGGGTGATGTTTTCCCGTTTGCGATGTCGCTGACAGTAGAACGTGGAATGCCGGTAAGTTCGGCTACCTGGCGAAATGTCAGGTCGTGTTTGATGATGTGGTCATATAGTAGTATTTTCATACCACTATTATCTCCCGTATTTTAGAACAATATACTAAGGATTAAAGGAAGTGATCTATTGAATATTATTTGCCTTGACATAGAAACGACAGGATTGGATCCAGATTCTGATGAAATTCTTCAGCTTTCGATTATTGATGGTGCCGGAGAAATTCTTTTCAACGAATACATCCTGCCAACTGAGCACGATTGTTGGCCAAGTGCCCAAAAAGTAAACCACATCAGTCCTGCTATGGTGCAGGATTGCAAACCGCTCCTGTATTATGCTGATACCATTCAACGCATCTTGGAAGATGCGGATGTAATCGTCGGATATAATATCCGCGGTTTCGATTTACCTTTTATTTTTAATGGCGGTATTGGATATGATGCGAAACCAGGTGCTATTGTTGTCGATGTTATGATTGCATTTGCGAAAATTTACGGTAAGCACGATGATTATCATGGTGGTTATAAATGGCAAAAACTACGAACCTGTGCAAGTTATTATTCATACTACAAGGGAAAAGCACATAACTCTCTTGATGATGCAAGGGCAACCTTATTTTGCTTTTACAAAATTTTTGGTGATCCACCTAAGTTATCCAGACGTTTGACCGGCGTTTACCGTTCAACCAGTAACTTCGTCAAACGTAAATCACCAAATCCTGTTAAAACTGTTTCAACTCCCAAAAGTGGAAATCTCATGATTGGTTTTGGATTCTTTGTACTTTTAGTTTTCTTCAGCAGTTTCGATCCTTTCTGGCTTGTAATTGCTGCTTTGCTTTTATATTTTGGTTTTAAACGTCACAAAATATATAAGAATTTCAAGCAGGATGAAGTTTCTAAACAAGCAGATTGATTTGTGCTGCTAATCTGTAATTTAACTTAATAACGCAAAAACCGCCCCGGTATTGGCGTACCGAAGCGGATCAGCGAATCTATACAGGTCTGAGGACCAGTATAATCCATCCTTGAACAAGATGATTATACCACAATCCTCCAGCACCTGTACAGGTGTATTTTTTATACTCATTTTTAAGGAGGTACCTATGAAAATCGAAAATTATGCATTATATCTGCGAAAAAGCCGTGCGGACATGGAAGCGGAAAAACTTGGTGAAGGTGAAACGCTGGCAAGACACAAGAAGATCTTGACAGAACTTGCCGCACGCAAGGGGCTGCATGTCGGAAAGATCTACCATGAGATCGTATCCGGAGAAACGATTGCAGCACGCCCGCAGATCCAGCAGATGATCCAGGACTGTTACAACGGTCTGTACAGAGGAATTATCATCGTAGAGGTTACGAGGCTCTCACGCGGCAATCAGGGCGATGCACAGGCGATTCTCGACTGTCTGCGTTATGGTAATAACAATAACGGGATTCTGGTTGTTACGCCAACCAAAACTTACGACATCGCCCATAATCAGGACGATGAGGAATATATGGAATTTGAGCTGTTCATGTCCAGGCGTGAATACAAGATGATCCGGAAGCGTATGGAACGCGGACGCATCCAGGCAGTTGTTGAAGGCAACTATATGGGATCTTACCGTCCATATGGTTATGATATCTTGAAAAGCAAGACCGGAAGAACGCTCGTCCCGAATCCGGAAGAAGCCCCGGTTGTGCAAAATATCTTCACCTGGGCTATAGAAGAAAATCTGACTCCCGGCAAGATTGCAAAGCGTCTCAGCTCTTACGGTGTGCCTACTTACTCCGGTGATCCGGAATGGTCTGTTTCAACAGTCAAAACGATCCTGACTAACCCGACCTACACCGGAAAGGTACGATGGAACGACCGCATGCGTATCAAAACCATGGTTGACGGAAAACTGGTCAGCAGCCGTCCACGTTCACATCACGGTGATCAGTATATGTTATATGACGGAAAGCATCCGGCACTTGTTGATGATGCTACTTTCTTGGCAGCTTCCAAACGTTTCCATTCTGATAAGACTAAATCCGGCCTGAAGCTGATCAACCCGCTTGCCGGTATTCTGGTATGTGCAAAGTGTGGAAAAGCCATGTGCTACCAGTCTTACCCTGCTCGTCCTGAAACCGCTGCAAGGTATACGCATAAGTCTTCTCAGATCTGCAAAGTAAAGTCTGCTGTTGCAAGTGATGTAATGGATGCCGTTGCATATTCTCTTGAAAAATATATTTCTGATTTTGAGGTTAAAATCGATAATCTTCCAGAAGTGTCAGAAGATACGATTCTGAAGCAGATGGATGATCTGCAGAAAGAACTGATCCGCCAGGAAAAGAAACTGACCAGGCTTTTCGATGCCTGGGAAGACGGATTGATCGCCGACAATGAATTTGCCGACCGCAAAGCAATAAACAATGACCGGATCGCATCCATCAAGAATCAGATGGATCATCTGGAGGAAAGCATCCCGATAAAAGAAGATTATGAAGAAAAGATCATGAGTTTCCATGATGCCCTCGGTTCCCTGCTGGATGCCGATCTGGATGCTGATATTAAAAATGCATACTTGAAAGGCATCCTGGATCGCATCGAGTTCAGCAGAGAATGTAATTCCGAGTTCATCCTGGATGTATTCCTGAAAGAAGATTAGAGGTCTATATCCAACTCTACCGGGCAATGATCAGAACCCATGATTTCCGTGTGGATCTTAGCATCCCGGATCTTGGCCTGCACAAAATCAGAAGTCAGGAAATAGTCTATTCTCCATCCGGCATTTCGTTCCCTGGCTTTAAAGCGATACGACCACCAGGAGTATTCAATTTGATCTGGATGCAGATAGCGATATGTGTCTGTAAATCCGGAATCTAAGAGCGTTTTGAACTTTTCACGCTCTTCCGGAGTAAATCCGGCGTTTTTTACGTTGGCCTTCGGATTTTTGATATCCAGCTCCGTTGCGGCAACGTTAAAGTCGCCACACACGATAACTGGTTTTTTCTTCATTTGTTTAGATGATGGCTGTGATTCTTTCAGATCTCCGCAAAATACAATCGGCTTTTTCTCTTCCAGCCCTTTCAGATAGGAAAGAAATGCATCTTCCCATCGAATACGGTAATCCAGTCTTGCAAGTTCACTCTGCGAATTTGGCGTGTAGACCGTCACCAGGTAAAATTCTGCAAATTCCAGGGTGATCACGCGGCCTTCCTGGTCATGTTCTTCGATACCGATGCCGTATGCCACGGACATTGGCTCTCTTCTGGTAAAGATGGCTGTTCCGGAATAGCCTTTTTTTATCGCATAATTCCAGTACTGATGATAACCTTCCAGTTCAAGGCTGATCTGCCCTTCCTGGAGTTTGCTTTCCTGAATACAGAACATATCCGCATCCAGCTCCTTAAAAATATCTAAAAATCCTTTCTGTACACAGGCACGCAGCCCGTTTACGTTCCACGATATCAGTTTCATCCATCATGCTCCTTCCTCTGCTTTCTTTTTATCATATCATCTTTTCTTTTACAAATCTACTTGCATTTCTTGTACTTGTCTGTTAAAGTGGAGGAAGTGTTACAGCGAATCCAAGAATGCCTGGGCATTCTTGCTGCAACGAACAGTAGCATAACTATAAAGAAATGAGGTAAATACGAATGAGCGATTTTGAAAACGGATGTGCTGGTTCCTGCGATGCATGCGGTTCCAAAAGTGACTGTGAAAAAGCAACCGTTACTCTGACACTGGACGATGGTTCCATGATGGAGTGTGCGATCCTGACGATCTTTGAAGCAGATGAAAAAGAATACATTGCACTGCTTCCGCTGGATGAAAAGGGCAATGCTTCCGAAGAAGGTGACGTGTATCTGTACCGTTTCCAGGAAGTAAACGGAAATCCAACACTGGATAACATCGAAAGTGACGAAGAATATGAAATGGTTGCGGATGCATTCGATGAATGGCTGGATAATGCAGAATTTGAAGATATGGAAAACTAATCTTTTTCATGGAGCAATTTTTCTGTGTATGTTAAAATCCCCTGCAGGTTTTTGTCTGCAGGGGATTTTTTAACTCCTTTAAAAATCATTTCTGCTGTTTTCCGTCACAGTTTGACAGATGGCTTATTTTCTGTTGTTTTTGCGTCGTATGCCGGATACAAACAATGCGATGAGTGCTGCAAGAGACGCTGCAAGCACGATTGAAAGTAAAACAATCGGGGAATTGTCACCGGTTACGGCTGCCACCCGGACATTCGAGTTTGAACCAGAAGCACCTTTGTTCGTGCTGTTGGTGATTGTATTGCCGGTCACATTCAGCTGTACTGTCTGTACATCGGCATCCCCTTTGGCAATCCACTTGCCGTCTTTATAGAGCTGACGCTCATATGTCACATTCAGTGTATAGGTTCCGGCTGTTGTAAACTGGAGTGTTCTGGCATAGGCGTTTGTTTCGTTCAGATCTCCTTTTCCTGTTCCGCAGGTCCAGGATACCGGAAGATAACGCACATCTCCTTCGATCGGTGCTTTGTTATCCATCCGGTCACCAACTGCCTTGAAGGTAATGTTGGCACCGGTCGCATAATTGCCACCATTTGTCAGTCCTTCAATCTTATTGTTGTCTGCTTCTCCGATCAAGTTGATCTTTGGCAGTGTCTTGGTCTCTTTCTTCTTGCATATGCCACACTTACGTTCTTTTTTCCCCTTCTTCTCATGCGTTGCTTCGGCTGTGACTTTCCATTTACTCCAGGTATGAGCAGCCAGTTTGCCTCGTGTGATCTTGCAGCGTTTGCAGGTGCTCTTTACTTTGCAGGTTGCTTTTGTCCAGTCATGCCCAAGAGCTGCTGATCCTTTGATGCCGCAGCGTTTGCAGACGGCCGCTTCTGTACAGGTTGCTTCCTTCCAGTCATGCCCAAGAGCCGCTGCTCCTGTTACCCCACAGAGCTTGCAGATGGCTGCCTCCGTACAGGTCGCTTCTTTCCAGTCATGTTTGCAGATGGTCGCCGTAACTTTATATTCTCTTGTCACGGTTTTTCCGTCTTCTGCGGTTCTGGTAAGTTTATAGATGACCGGTATTTTATCCGATGCAGAGAAATCTACTTCTTTTTCACTTGCCGGATCTACGGTCACACCTGCCGGAACCGTGATCTTCGGTGCCAGTTTTTTCAGATCTGTATCGCTCTTCTGCATAAGAACGGTGATTGTCTGTTTTTCCTCATCGATCGTCACTTTGGCATCTTTCACTTCAAAAGCAGTGATCTTCAGATTCGTATTTTCTGTTTCAGATTCTTTTGTTTCCGATTCTTTCGTCTCAGACTGTTTCGTTTCGGATTCCTTCGTCTCTGACTGTTTTGTTTCTGATTCTTTTTCAGACTCCGTTGACTTCGCATCTTTTGCTTTTGCATCTGCTTTTGTCTCCGGCTGCTTCTGTTCTGCTGCCTTTGTTTCCGGCTGATTCTCACTGATCTTCGTCTCAGGCTTCTTTTCCGTTGCCTTTGTTTCCGGTTTCCTGACTTCTGTTTCTTTTTCGGTTACCTTTGTTTCCGGTTTCTTCACTTCTGGCGTTTTTTCGGTTGTTTTCATCTCAGGCTTCTTTGCTTCGGTTGCCTTTGTCTCTGGCTGTTTTGTCTCTGCAGCTTTTGTCTCCGGCTGTTTTTCGGTTGTCTTTGTCTGAGCTTCTGTGATCTCAATCGTCAGTTTCGGAAGAACCACATCTTTTGCCAGCTTATAATCATCCGTAATCTGTGCGGTAAAGGTATACTTACCTGCTGTGGAATCCTCTTTATAGTCTGTTTTCCATGTAACATCTTTGATCTTGATATCCTCTGCTTTTTTGCTGTCTTTCTCTTTATAGCCTCTGGCAGAAAGCTTATCCGGAAGTTTCATATCTTTGACCTTTGTTCCCCTGGCAAAAGAACCTTTTTCCAGTTTCGGATCCGTAATGCTGATTACACGGATCTGCTCTTTTTTCTCTGCTTTTTCTGTTCCGGCTTTGGCAGAGACTTCCGTTGTCTGTCCGTCCACCGGTGCTGCTATCGCACTGCCCGGCATCGCAGTTGCCATAACTGTGACTGCCAGTAGCACTGCCAGTATGTTTTTCCTTCTCTTCATAATATCCACCTCCTGATTCTTGATCACGGTTTTTATTCTACAATATCCCTGATATTTCGCTGTGATTTTTCTCACATCTGCGGTAACTTCACAAACCCCCTGTAATCATTTATTGTCAGGTCTCACATGCGTTCGCCCTGAATATTCCCACCATAGCGAATCCCGATCAGTGTCAGTCCTTCCGGTCTCGCTGTCTCCCCTGCGAGCGTCCGGTCTTTTGCCTCAAGGATTTTTTTGATCTGCTGCGGCTCGATGAATCCGCCTCCCACGCGGATCAGTGTGCCGGCAATGATGCGGACCATGTTGTAAAGGAATCCATTGCCTGTGACACGTATTATAATCATATCACCTTCTTTTATCACATTCAGAGAATAGATTGTGCGAACTGTATTTGTTACTTCCGGTTTCTCGGTACAGAAGCTTTTAAAATCATGTTCTCCTACCAGATACAACGATGCTTCCTGCATCTTCACTACATCTAATGGATAATAATAAAAAAAAGAATTTAATCTTCTGGTCGGATCCGGAAATCGGCGGTTCAGGATGCGATATTCATAGGTTTTGGTGGTTTTCTGAAAACGCGGATGAAAATCAGACGGCACTTCGCAGGAGTCCTGGATACGGATGTCTTCCGGCATCCTTGTATTTAATGCATAAGAAATCTTGTCGGCAGGCATGCGTGCACTGGTATCAAAAACAGCCACGTTTCCCAGAGCATGCACACCTGCATCGGTGCGGCTCGCCCCGATTACTTTGATTTCTTCTTTTAACAGTTCTGATAAATGATGATTTAAGACTTCTTCTATGGTAACTGCATTTGGCTGTGTCTGCCAGCCATGATAATTTGTTCCGTCGTATGCTACAATGAGTTTCACTCGTTTCATATTTTTCTCCATTCTGCCATCTGATATGGCTTTTATTTTAGATGTATATCAGCAGAGCTGACCAGAATCGCATACCGCATCTTATATGCGTTCGACTTGAATTCTGTTCTTTTCTTTATTAAAAAGCCCTGTTTCACGAAATAATTTTCATGAAGCAGGGCTTCTTGTCAAGCGGATATTCGCGATTGAAGCAAGGAGACTTCCCTGATTCGGTTGACTACTTCTGATATAAATATTATCTATGATCAGATTTTTATTTCAAATCCTCGTGTTTTGAAGGAATTTCAATCAAACCGAACTGATAAAACATTCCATAAAGATAGGAAACTCCACGAATATCCCCCAACGCCTTAGGCCGTGGCACCATCGGTTTACCCGCTGTCTTTTCAAACGCTTTCATCACAGAACTCCACGCCAGGCTTTTACTGTTTTTTCGCCTGTCAATCCATAATTCTTTCGTCAGCTCGCCATTTCTCCCCTTCTTCAACTGATAGGTAAACGGGAGCCCGGAAACTGTCTGAAATTCATATCCCTGAAAAGCAAGAATACACTCCCAGAGATGTTCCGGGTCGTGGTATTTCTGTAAGTCTTTTATTGCCTGTTGCTGTTGCTGATATTGTTGTAAGTCTGTGTATTGCATAAATGTTATTGTCCTTTGAGTTGGTATAATGTTGTTTTCTACTAATTATAGCAAATCTCTTAAATAATTCAATCTCTTTACAACGGTGATAAAATATAGTGCAAGAGCTGATAAAATGCTATACCATAAAACATTAACTTTGTTATACACCCTGTGTCAGAATAAACATATTATCTAGTAGCTTTTTTTACGATATTTATTTTTTCCTCACAAGACTGCAATGTCCGTAAAGACGTCATATTTCATAAGATCCCCTTAGACAGTCTTCGAGACAATCTTTCATGCACAGCTCAGACACAATCGCCTCATATAATTTACCAATCGTTAAATTAAAATACCAATATGTCCACTCATTTTTATTATTTATCAACTGTGCTTCTGGTTTCAATTTCACTGCATTTATTACATTAACCTCTCTTAAAATTCTTCGTTCTTTATTTCGATTATAATCTCCTACCCACATTACCTTACCTGCAATACAATCCTGATAAAATCCTGTTCTCCTAACATAAATAAGGTAATA
>OGOH01002331.1_pt1 | contig 12003 bp, 8 predicted proteins | sample 1552571 | NCBI WGS metagenome assembly OGOH01 (sample SAMEA2580170, study PRJEB22360) | human gut metagenome | biome: human gut; feature: human-associated habitat; material: faeces | place: Denmark | collected 2008/2010
TAGGCGGTACGGTAGCTGTCAGTCAGCATCCTTTCGATGTCGGACTCTCGGTAGAGGATTTTGCCGCCCAACTGAATGTAGGCTATCCGCCCTTCGTTGCGGTAATCCTGAAGTGTTCGGCGGCTCACTTTCAACCGTGCCGACACCTCCTTGTCCGTGAAGAAACGCTCCCCGTTCAGTGTCGGGCGGTAGTTGGCGGTCAGATGCTCTACGTTGTCAAGCAGACGGTCGAGGCTGCCCATGAAGTGGATTATCCACTCGTTTTCTTTGTTAATCAGTTCATTCATATTACTCTGGATTTAGTGGAATTGTTATCATTACCCTATTCGGTTGTCAGATTGTCCTGCCTTTGAACTTTGCTTCCTTTCTCCTGTCCTCCACAATCGGGACGATGCGCTGCACGTCTTCGGGGCGGTAATAGGTCTTGTGGTTTATCTGTGAATAAGCCAACGTGCCATTGTCCCGAAGTTTTTGCAACGTGCGTGGGCTGATGTTGAGCATCTGGCACACGTCCTGATTGTCCATCCACTCGCTCATCTTCTTTTCTCCATGCCGATGGCAGATGGCATCCATACGGCAGACGAAGCGGTCGAACTTGGCGACCAGCTCCTCAAAGGTCTTTCTTTCGATTGATACGATTTCCATATTGTCTTTTTTTAGTTGTTACTGTTTCTTATGCCGCAAAGGAATGTATAATCCGTTACTTGACAATGGGTTTCCCGGAAGTGGTAGCATGTTGCGCTGATACGGTAGTCATTGTCCGTGATACCGACTTTTCCTTTGGCGGCTATCATTCCTTCTCCCGCAAAGAAATACATAATCCGGCATCCGGCAATGGATTCAATCAGGTCTGGCAGCAAGTGGCACAGGGTGGTAGAGGTTGGCACAGGCACAGGTCAACGATTGCCCTTAATTCCCATATTTAATGAGGAAACCACAGCCGAGATAAGGGCTTAATTCAAATTCGCCTACGATTGAACCCTTGCCCTCTCGTGTATTCACATCCGGCAAAACGGAGAAGTCCTCACCGCTTTGTCAACCGCCATAAAGCAAAACCATACAAAATAGCCGAAGCGAACCCAAGTGCTTGACCGACTGCATTAAAGCACCTTACTTTGCTCCCGATAATCGGTCGAGGTGCTTACCAAGACCACAATTAATAACTTAATCAATTTGTTTTTTTACAATGAAGAGAGAACCAAACATTACAGAGCAGCAGGCTCGTGAAATCGTGGAAAAGATGGGACGCAGGGAATCCTACACTCCCAAGTCGATGAATGACATCTACAGACGTATCGGTCTGGAGCCGGATGAGCCGGAACAGCCCGGCAAGACCGTCACAGAAGAAACGGAGACCGCTATGGCGGATGAACCGTCAAGTGAGGCGGTCGGGGAAACAGCAATGCCGCAGAAGCGTGTCAGCAGCAAGCAGCGCAAGCTGTCACTGGAAGAATACCGCACCACTTATCTCCAAGTCCCCAAGATTGTAAACCGCAAGCCCGTGTTCGTCAGCGAGACGGTGCGAGACGAACCGGACAGAGTTGTCCGCTTCCTTGGAGGAAAGGGCATGAGCGCATCGGGGCTGATTGAAAACCTCGTCCGTCTGCACCTCGACAGCTATCGGAACGACATCGAGCAGTGGCGCAAGCTCTGACGGAATTACAGAAAGTCGGTTGGACTGGTGAATACACTTCATCGGTTTAACCGATACCCAAGATGAGTCATTACACTCGGAAACCAATCCGACAAGCGGAGGATTGTTATGTCTTCAAAGACATAGCAAGATATATTTTCAGTTACCCGAATAATTCTAAGTAACTGAAAACACCTTCACTGCCGTGGGCAGAATTATCCTCCGCAGTCGGATAATTTCGGGATTCATTAATCAAAGATTAAACAATGGACAAGCCATAAAATTAAAAAAATAAGAAGTATGAAAAAGAAGAGCAAGTACGGGAGAAATCCCAAGTTGAACCCGAAGACGCACTGCGTGATGGTGCGCTTCGATGATGTGGAATGGAACAGATTCCTGACGATGTACGAGGAATCTAACGTGTACGCGAAAGCCGTCTTTCTCAAGGCGCATTTCTTCGGGCAGAAGTTCAAAGTACTGAAGGTGGACAAGACGATGCTGGACTACTACACCAAGCTGTCGGACTTCCACGCCCAGTTCCGCTGCATCGGCACGAACTACAATCAGGTTGTGAAAGAGTTGCGCATCCACTTCTCGGAGAAGAAGGCGATGGCGTTACTCTACAAGCTGGAGAAGTGTACCATCGACCTTGTGAAGCTGAGCCGGGAGATTGTGGAGCTTTCAAGGGTAATGGAGAAGTGTTACCAAACCAAATCCGACTGACATGGCATCGGTCAAGGTCAAGTTTCGCCCTTCCACAATAGGCGGCAAGGAGGGCACAATCTACTATCAGGTGATTCACAACCGTGTGGTTAGGCAGATATATACCGACTATAAACTTTTCGCTTCGGAATGGGACTGCCATTCTGAAGCGGTCATCCTGTACCATGTTCCTAATGAACAAGAGCGGAACAACTATCTGCATTCGATAAATTCACGTATCAGATGGGACATGGACAGGTTGAACAAGATTATACAGACCTTATCACAATCCGGTACATTCGTGACGGATGATATAGTCGTGCGCTTTCAGGACAACAGGCAGGAGCAATCGTTCAATGCCTACATCCGTCAGCAGATAGCAAGGCTGAAACGCTTGGGTAAGATACGTACATCGGAAACCTACACGGCATCACTCCGAAGTTTTAGCGGCTTTATGAATGACAAGGAAGTCTTGTTTGACCAGATTAACGCTGACCTGATTGCGGAATACGAGGCTTATCTGAAAGGCAGAGGAAACTCGCCCAATACCATATCGTTCTATATGCGCATCCTGAAAGCGGTCTATAACCGTGCCGTGGGAGACGGACTGACCGGACAACGGCATCCGTTCAAGTCTGTTTATACGGGAGTGGAGAAAACCTTGAAGCGAGCCGTATCGCTCAACGACCTCAAACGCATCAAAGGGCTGGACTTGTCTTTGAAGCCCAACCTTGACTTTGCCCGTGATATGTTCCTGTTCTGTTTCTACACAAGGGGCATGTCGTTCATTGACATGGCTTATCTGAGAAAGAAGGATTTACAGAACGGTATCCTTTCCTACCGCAGACGAAAGACGGGGCAGCAGCTTTTCATCAAATGGGAAAGGTGTATGCAGGAGATTGTTGACAAATATCCCGGAAATACAACAGAGTATCTTCTACCCATCATTACACAACGGGATGTGGATTATCGGAAACAATACACCAACGAGCTTCACCGGGTGAACCATCTGCTGAAGAAAATCGGGAAGCAGTTGGATTTACCGATGCCCTTGACAATGTATGTCGGGCGGCACTCGTGGGCAAGTGTCGCTAAGAGTCGCAACGTGCCTATATCCGTCATCAGCGAGGGGATGGGACATGATTCGGAGAACACCACACAGATTTATCTTGCATCGCTGGACACTTCTGTGGTGGACAGAGCCAATAAGAAGATACTGGATTTGCTGTGAAGCCGTGAATGTTTTGCGAATCGGTCCAACGCTTGCCAAGAGACGGATATTATAGTGCAAAGTTAAGCAAAATAATGATTTTTAGGTCATAAAACGCTGAAAATCTCACTTGTTGCCATGCTTTTGTTTTGCGAGGGATGTCAGATGTTTTGCGAATTTATCTGTGGAAATGGATAACACAACTCAATATCAATGAAATAAGGTAATTCGTCCGTCTCTTGGCAAGAGACGGTAGTATAAATGGATATTTTAGACAATGATTAAACTTATAAAACATAACCCATATCGTACTTTAGGGGTGTTATCAAACACCCCTTTAAGGGAACGCATCGCCAACCAAAACAAGCTCAATGCTTTTGCTAAGATTGGTAAGTCGGTTATATTCCTTTATGATTTTGATGGAATTATAGAGGAAGTACCTTTAAGAACCCCAGAAAACATCGCAGCAGCTATCACAGCAATTAACCTTGACAGCAATCAACTGAAGCACTCCTTGTTTTGGTTTATAAATGCGTCTCCAATAGATGGAATAGCATTGAAATACCTACAGTCCAAAGATATTATCAAGGCTAAAGAGTTATTCCAAAAGAGAGAGTCATTCTCGTCTTTAATCAATCTTGGAGTACTTGCGTTTATTGAGGGTAATTTTGCGGAAGGTTATGCAAATATTTCAAAGGTGATTCATAATGAATCTTATAGAACTGATTTGCTTGAAACACTTAGTCTGCAAAATATTACCTTATCAGAAAATGAGATAGCGGAAATGTTCATTGCCGACCTACTCACGGAAATACCGGTGACAAAATTGTTATCAGCTGTAAATAATCCTTCGGACAAAGAGATTATCAGCGAAAAAGCAGTTAATGAACCTATTGCAGAGATTAATACCGCAATATCTGCCGCCAAGTCAGTAAATTCCAAAGATGCCAATGCAAATCTCACCGCAGGAACGGTGCTGATGAATTCAACAAAAACAGCACTCAAACAAGTGAGAGATATTGTCGGCGCCACCAGCACTAAATATCAGATAGTAGCAGACAATCTTGCCAAACAAATACTCCAATGTGGTATCAACTACTACAATAATGCCTCCGATGATGATGTAGAAAGTCCTCGAAAAGCAATGTCCTTTCAGGCATATGCCTTACAAATCGCAATCGGCAAGCTCACCAAGGATAGATGCCAAGAGAACTATGACATCTTGAAAAAAGCTGTTGATAATATGCCTCCAGCAGAAGTTGCTATTGAAACCCGCAAAATCAAAGAAGAACTACGTAAGTTCTGCCAGCAGCCTGATAAAATTTCACATTCAATAACGCTGCTTAATAACACTAAACCACTGCTTCAGACAATAAAGGCTAAAATTGGTACAGCCAATATGTTCTACCTGTCGCTTTCTACTCAGGTTGTAGGAAATGCTTTACACAATCTCATCGAAGAGGTAAACACGGCACAAAATTATTTTAGCGCGGTAATAAAAGTTATAAAGGAAAGTGGAATAGACCCAAAACTATTAAATTATTTAGACGATGAGCATTCACCAGCGAAAATTATAGATAGTAAGGTGAAGCCTGTTTTACGTGAAGCCTGGAAAGCAACTACAATTATGGATGGGTTTGACATGGAATCTGATTTCCGCACAAAGCGATATATTCCCAATAGAAATTCGCTCAAAGACATGTGCGAAACTCTTCATATCTCCACGTCTTCTTCGAGTTACCAGTCTTCCTCTCGTGCATCCACAACCACCACAAGGACAACAACGCCACCACGTACCACGCCCCCATCTTCTTCAACGTCATCATCTGATGATGGACTACCAGTAGGGTGCTGGGTGGTTATTATAATAGCAATCATAATATTTTTAGCAAACGTTTTAGGATGACAAAAATTACTACATTATTATTTGCGCTCACAGTTCAAGTTGCCGTAAGTGCAAATGCTAACGATTCGCTTCGTCATTGCTATCAGCAATTGGACATTGCGAAGTCAGGTATTCAAACTCTCAAAACGGAGAATCGTGAGCTTAAAGCTAAAATCAGGACTTTGAATAAAACAATTGATACTCAAAAGACTGAAACAGACTCTCTCAAAGGTGAACTGACCGCAGCAAAAAATGACATCACAGCTCTTGCTGATAGTCTTAATGTCAACATCTCAAACACTCGTTCTGAACTTCAAGCAAGTTCAAACACTCTCAATCAAACGATTCATAAAAAATCACAAATAGGTCTATGGATTATCATTGTGATTGCACTGATTTTCATTATACTGGCATTCATATTTGGAAAAGCAATAGCGAAACGTAAAAACGAGGTGGAGAGTTTATCTGCCAAGGCTGACAAACTCAACGAGGAAATAGTCAACAGATTGTCTACTGAGATGAATGACATACAAGCAATCTCTAAACAAATTGGAACACTTGTATCTGCACCGGGAGTTAATACCGAAAGTGAACAGAAGCTGATTACCACTCTTGCTGACCGTATCACTTTTATGGAGATGACACTATACAAAATGGACAGCTCTGTAAGAGGTCATAAACAGCTTTCCAAGTCAATCAAGCAAATGAAAGACAATCTGCTTGCCAATGGATATGAGCTTGTAGATATGCTTGGTAAAGACTATCATGAGGGTATGAAAGTTACAGCAAATTTTGTTGAAGATGAGGAACTACCAGAAGGCAAGCAAATAATCACGGGCATCATCAAACCTCAAATCAATTACAAAGGCAAGATGATTCAATCAGCTCAAATTACAGTAAGTCAAAACATTTAAAAATATATTCAACATGGCTCAATCTAAAATGAAATTCGGAATTGACCTTGGTACAACCAATTCCGCAATTTGTAAAATGGAGAGTGGCGAGCCTGTCATTAAAAAGACAGACACGTTAAAAGACACTTTGCCATCGTGTGTATCTTTTACAAAAAAGAAAATTGCAAAAGTTGGAGACAGTGCCTATAATGACCTCCGCCAAGACAAATCACGTGCCACGAAAAAATGGTCTAATGACCGCGAAAACGTATTCATTGAGTTTAAACGAAATATGGGTACGGACAAATCGTATGAAAGTTCTAATATGGGAGAATCTTTTTCTCCAGAGCAACTTTCTGCCGAAGTTTTGAAGGCTCTCAAATCGTTTATCGCTGATGACAATATTACGTCTGCCGTTATCACAATCCCTGCCAAATTCAAAGCAGACCAAATCGCAGCTACTAAACGTGCAGCTCAAAAGGCTGGCATTGAACATTGCGAACTTCTCCAAGAGCCTATTGCCGCATCTATGGCGTATGGCCTGAGCGCATCCAACAAAAATGGTCAATGGCTTGTGTTCGATTTTGGAGGCGGCACATTTGATGTTGCTCTTATCAAGGTAGAGGATGGCATCATGCAAGTTAAGGACACCGAAGGAGACAATTACCTCGGCGGCAAAAACCTTGACTATGCAATCGTTGATAGCATTATCATTCCTTACCTAAAAGAGAATTACTCTATCACAAACATCATGGAGAATGAAACCACAAGAAACATTCTTCGTGATGCCATGAAGTTCTATGCTGAACAAGCGAAAAATCAACTTTCATTCAAACCACAAGCAGACATAACCTCTCAACTTGATGAGTTTGGCGAAGATGATGAGGGTGAGGAAATCGAACTCGACATGGTTATCACTCAAGAGCAGCTTGCATCTGTACTCACACTCGTGTTTCAAAAAGCAATCGACATAACCAAGCAGCTTCTTAAACGTAACGGTTTGTCCGGTAGCGACCTTGACAAACTGATTCTTGTAGGTGGACCAACTTATTCTCCAGTTCTTCGTGAAATGCTACGCAAACAAGTCACGCCCAATGTTGATACCGACATTGACCCCATGACAGCTGTTGCAAAAGGAGCGGCACTGTTTGCTTCGGGTATAGACAGCGATGTCAAGGAAGAATTAGCTATCGGTACTGTTGCGCTTACACTTTCTTATGAAGCAAATTCAGTTCAACCAATTGAATTTGTAACCATACAACTTTCAAAAGAAGAATGCACAGGTTCTATTCCTTCCAGACTGTTTGTGGAACTTGTACGCAGCGATAATGGTTGGTCAAGCGGAAAAGTCGAAATCAATGAGATTGGTGATGTCATAGAGTGCCAACTCATGGATGGTAAAAATAATGCGTTTACCGTCAACGCTTATGATGAAAAAGGAACAACTGTTCCTTGCTTTCCTAAAGAGATAAATATTATGCAGGGCATTGTTGTCGGCAATGCTGTTTTGCCGTACAATATCTCAATCGAGGCTCACGATAGCGGTCTTGAAAAAAATGTAGTGAAGTCGGTAAAAGGTCTTGAAAAGAACCAGCAGCTTCCTGCTGTCGGTACACTCAATGGACTTAAAACACGTAACCAATTGCGTCCCGGCATGACAGAGGACACTTTGGTGATACCCATCTATCAAAGTGAACACAACGCAGACGGCACATCTGCTATTCATAATGACCATGTCTTTGATGTGGTCATAACTGGCGATGAGATTGGACAAGTCATCCCTGTCGGAAGCGATGTTGACATCACTATCAAAGTGAATCGTTCGCAAATGTTGAAACTTGAAGCATTCTTTCCTATCAGTGGAGATACCGTAGAAAAAGATGTAAAAATCGAAGCTCGTTCGGTTATAACATCTCACGAACTGGAAAGGCTCAAAGACTCTGCGAACTTAAAACTCTGTGCCCTTAAATCTTCTTCAGCAATTAAAGATTTAGAGACAGTAGAAGCTGAAAAACTCATCAATGAGGTTAACGACCGTTTCGACGGTGAAAAAAGCTCCGAAGATGGCAGGATGCATCTTCGAGCTGACATTTGCCGTGCTTTCCTGAAAATGGAGGAAGTCGAGCAGGGGCATGAATGGGATTCCATTGAAGCTGAAATCAGGGAGGAATTTGACCGCCTTGAAAAAGCAAATAATGAGCTTGGTAACAAATATGACCAACAAGTAACTGCTGTTCGCTCGCAGGTTGATACTGTTATCCGTTCAAAGGATGTTCGCCAAGGACGAATTGTTCTTGATGATATCAATAGCTTGTTTGTCGCAGTGACACTCATCTATCAGTTAATGGGTTTCATTGACTTCCACCTTCGCAACTTTAGTACCATACAATGGAAAGATGCGACCAGAGCACGTCAACTTCTGCAACAAGGCAAGGAAATTGCTAATACCAATCCGTCCGAAAGTTCACTTCATCCCATCGTACGTTCGGTCATTGATTTGATGATTGAACCACCAACGAGTGGTCCCGGCGTTAGTTTCTAAAGTATATGGAAAAGATATGGAAAGCGGAGCAACTTGAAAAAATAGCTGCTAATACATCAATATTTAAGCATATTCCCACAGAAATCGGGAATGTGCTATACTGCGATACCAATCAGCCTGAAACCGTAAAGTTAGGTGACAAGGAAGCTAAAAAAACAAAGGTTATTGCTATTTCAATTTGTAGCATAATTTTATTATTGTATTGGTCCTTTCTTTATGAGCACTATATATGGGGAGTTATAATTACAGTGATAGCTCTGTTGGTTACTATTGGAGTTTGTGATACCACTTTTTCGGGTACAGATTACTTTGTAGGTAATAAAGGATTTGCTACAGTATCGTTTGTAGATTCAAGAGACAACATTACATCTTCCAATGTTTATCTTTTCAAGGACATGGAATATCTCTTTACTGGTGAAACCATCGTAAAAACGAATTATACCTATAGTAATACTCAATATTACTTTTCAATATTCGGTAAAGAAGATAAGGAGACCCATCAATTCAACAGAATATTTTTTGCCGAGGGTTCTTATGATGATAAACATCCGAAAGACCCAATGAATCCTAATGGTGCAAATGAAGAATACAGTATGATGAAAATGGTAGAAAAGGTATGGACAACACACTTCGTACTTGAACATTCCCAAGATGAGAAAGTCAATTTCGGCATTCTCAATAAAGAAACGTTATACTCTGATGCATTATCTATTTCTCGTAATGAAATAGATGTGTATGGGACAATATACAATCCTTCAAATACCAAAAGTATATCTACATCTAATGGAAACTTGGTCATTGAACATATTAATCATTCAAAGAAATTTTTCGGCTTTGTTGAAAAAGGAAATATTAGCAGTATTCCGTTGTCCTCATTAGGCAATCGTCAGGCATTCTTGATTTTTTTCGACAGACTTTATAGGGGATAGTATGTTTACACTTGCAAAGAGACAACAATTAGGTAATTACATAATTACATTTCAAATCAAAGAAGGTGATTATGCAGAAACCTACCGTGTGAAAGACGCTGGTGGAAAAAATCGCTTTCTCAAACTCATTAACTGTGCTAAACTCCACCGTACCCAATTTGATGCAGACGGCAACATATTGGAAGTACAGATAGCGAAATCACTTAATCATCCTAATGTTGTCAAATACCATGATAACGGCGAGGTAGTTTTAGATGGTCGCAAATTTGCTTATATCGTATTTGATTATATTAGTGGAGAGACGGTTTCACAGTACGTTGCTCGTGAAGGGTATCTTAGTGTCTATGATGCAAAGACTATCGTAATAGGCATTCTTAATGGAGTTAAATTCCTTCATGCTCTACAAGAGCCTGTTATTCACAACGAATTGACCATTCAAAACGTCATGTTGGATATGTCGAAAGGTACTAACGTACCTCGCATTATTGACTTCGGCTATGCTCGTTACCTTTCACAAGGCTCTTCCGCCTTTAATAAAAAGGGATTGAATCCATTTTATTCAGCACCAGAGGTCTTGAACGGAGTGTTTTCAGTTAAGTCTGACATTTTCTCGGTGGGTGCCATCCTTTATAATTTAATCTTTGGCATTCCACCATACTTTGTTAACTTAAGTGAGTGTAAAGATGATTTGACTGCTCAACGAGTAAAAATAGAGGCTCAACAAGAGTTGCCGTTGCACATCCCCGATGAAAACAAGTTTGAACTTGACGAACAAGTTACGAATATAATGCGGAAAGCTCTTGCAACTGATATTGCAGAACGATTTGAGTCTGCAGATGAGTTCATTCGGGCTTTGAATGGCGAAATAAAAGTCGTTCGTATAGACAATCAAAAGAAAATCAAAAGTGGGGAGTCTTCAACAAAAAAAGTTCCACATTCAGTGCCAAAAGGAAAAGGTTTTTCTGCCATTGCTGGAATGGATGAACTTAAAGAACAATTACGAGTTGAGGTAATTGATGCTCTTAACTCTCCTGAAGAGTATGCTCGCTATGGTTTGACGATACCTAACGGTATGCTACTCTATGGACCTCCTGGATGTGGAAAGACCTTCTTTGCAAAGCATTTTGCCGAGGAGGTTGGCTTTAACTTTATGTTGATTAAGCCCAGCTCGCTAAAAAGTCGTTTCGTGAATGCCACTCAAGAGAACATTGCTCAGATGTTCAAAGATGCTGAAGAAAACGCACCTACCATCATTTTTATTGATGAAATGAATGAATTGGTACCCAATCGTGACAGCGATGTACACGAGATGGCACGTAGTGCTGTCAATGAAATGCTTGCTCAAATGGATAGAACAGGAGAACGTGGTGTATTTATTATAGGGGCAACTAATTATCCCGATATGATTGACCCTGCAATACTTAGGGCTGGTCGTCTTGATAAAAAATATTATATTGGCACTCCCGATTTTAAGGCTCGTTCCTTGATGTTTGAGCTTTACCTAAAATCAAGACCGTATGATTTCGGTTTAGATTATGAAAAGCTTGCCCAACTGACAGAAAATTATGTTTCTGCAGACTTGGAAATGATAGTCAATGATGCTTCACGAATAGCTCTGCGACAGAAATCAAGAATTACAATGGCTATTCTTGAAGATGTTATTAGTAAAACCAAACCGTCATTGACAAAATCCGAACTTGACAAATATTTAAAGATAAAAGCGACAATGGTTGGTGAACAAATACAACAATCTCGTCGCAGAATCGGTTTCTAAATAAAAATGCTACGAATATGAAAACAAATGAATTATATCTCAAAACGTTGTTCTGTTGCTGTGCTTGTGATGGAGAAATTGCACAAGAAGAAGTGGGTATGATTAAAGAATTAACCGAAAACAGTACCCTTTTTCAGGACATTCAAGTAGAATACTCAATTAATGAGTACGTCAATCAAATTAATAATCAAGGAAAAGCCTTTTTGAAAGATTATCTTAGTGAACTTTCAAATGCTGTTCTTTCCGATGATGAGCAAATCACACTAATTGACCTTGCCATAAAAATGATAGAAGCAGATAAACAAGTCCTTTATTCGGAGGTTAAATTTTTCAAGAAAATCCGAAGCCGAATATCGATAAGCGATGAACAGATTCTATTAAAATTATCTGGTATAGAAGATTATTTACAGCCTGACATTTGTGCTGAAAATAAAG
>OGOH01002340.1_pt1 | contig 11977 bp, 8 predicted proteins | sample 1552571 | NCBI WGS metagenome assembly OGOH01 (sample SAMEA2580170, study PRJEB22360) | human gut metagenome | biome: human gut; feature: human-associated habitat; material: faeces | place: Denmark | collected 2008/2010
TTTCTATCTTGAAGTTCCTTGCCTTTGAACAAACATTCAAAAACTCACTGACTACTCTGCCAATGGGTGGTGGTAAAGGTGGTTCCGACTTCTCTCCTCGTGGAAAGTCAAATGCTGAAGTAATGCGCTTCGTACAGGCATTCATGCTGGAACTGTGGCGTCACATCGGTCCTGAAACTGACGTTCCTGCTGGTGACATCGGTGTTGGTGGCCGCGAAGTAGGTTTCATGTTCGGTATGTATAAAAAACTGGCTCATGAATTTACCGGAACATTTACAGGTAAAGGCCGCGAATTCGGTGGTTCACTGATTCGTCCGGAAGCTACAGGTTACGGTAACATCTACTTCCTGATGGAAATGTTGAAGAGAAAAGGAACTGACTTGAAAGGTAAAGTTTGTCTGGTTTCTGGTTCTGGTAACGTTGCTCAATATACAATCGAAAAAGTAATCGAACTGGGTGGTAAAGTAGTTACTTGCTCTGACTCTGACGGTTATATCTACGATCCGGACGGTATCGACCGCGAAAAACTGGATTATATCATGGAACTGAAGAATCTGTACCGTGGCCGTATCCGTGAATACGCAGAAAAATATGGTTGCAAATATGTAGAAGGAGCTAAACCTTGGGGTGAAAAATGTGATATCGCTCTTCCTTCTGCTACTCAAAATGAATTGAACGGTGACCACGCTCGTCAGTTGGTAGCAAACGGTTGTATCGCTGTATCTGAAGGAGCTAACATGCCTTCTACTCCAGAAGCTATCAAAGTATTCCAGGATGCAAAAATCCTTTACGCTCCGGGTAAAGCTGCTAACGCTGGTGGCGTATCAGTATCAGGTCTTGAAATGACTCAAAACTCTATCAAATTAAGCTGGAGCGCTGAAGAAGTAGACGAAAAGCTGAAAAGCATCATGAAAAATATCCACGAAGCTTGCGTTCAGTATGGTACAGAAGCTGACGGATACGTAAACTATGTGAAGGGTGCTAACGTAGCCGGATTCATGAAGGTTGCTAAAGCAATGATGGCACAAGGTATCGTATAATCAGCAAAAGATATATAAGCTATAGTTTATTTAAAAGCTCCCGTCTTCCGTGAAGGAAGTGCGGGAGTTTTTTTATGCAATAAAAAGATGTACGACACCCGGGTGTCAGCACAATAATCTTTGTAGAAAAATAAATAGCAGACAATACACACACAATTCATAGTTATTCTCTATCTTTAGATAGAAATTATCTGTTTGACAAGCGAGCAAAAGAAGCCTATCTTTGTTATATATTATAAACCCCGGATGAAAGAATAAAAAGGAAACAGTCTGCTTATACTTGTATCCGACTAAAAAATCTATTTATGGAAAAGAAAAAACTTACTGCAGCGAACGGTCGTCCTATCGCTGACAATCAAAACTCGCAAACCGCAGGTCAACGCGGACCTGTAATGTTACAAGATCCCTGGCTTATAGAGAAGCTTGCCCATTTTGATCGTGAAGTAATTCCTGAAAGACGTATGCACGCTAAAGGTTCGGGAGCTTACGGTACGTTTACTGTCACCCATGACATTACAAAGTACACCCGTGCTGCTATTTTCAGTAAAGTCGGAAAACAAACAGAATGTTTTGTCCGTTTCTCCACCGTAGCCGGAGAACGTGGAGCTGCTGATGCAGAACGTGACATCCGTGGTTTTGCTATGAAATTCTATACGGAAGAAGGTAACTGGGATTTGGTGGGTAACAACACTCCTGTATTCTTCTTACGTGATCCGCTTAAATTTCCGGATCTGAATCATGCCATCAAACGAGATCCGAAAACAAATATGCGTAGCCCGAACAGTAACTGGGACTTCTGGACGCTTTTACCGGAAGCATTACATCAAGTTACTATCACTATGAGTCCGCGTGGTATTCCTTATTCATATCGCCACATGCACGGATTCGGCAGTCATACTTATAGTTTTATCAATGCAGAAAATCAACGTATTTGGGTTAAATTCCATCTGCGTACCTTGCAGGGTATCAAGAATCTGACAGACCAGGAAGCAGAAGCAATAGTTGCTAAAGATCGCGAATCTCATCAACGTGATCTCTTCGAGAGCATCGAAAAGGGCGATTATCCGAAATGGTTATTCCAGATTCAGTTAATGACGGAGGAAGAAGCGGACAACTATCGTATCAACCCGTTTGACCTGACTAAAGTATGGCCGCACAAAGATTTCCCTCTACAAGATGTTGGTGTCCTTGAACTGAACCGCAACCCGGAAAATTATTTTGCTGAAGTGGAACAAGCTGCTTTCAACCCGATGAATATTGTAGACGGTATCGGTCTGTCTCCCGACAAAATGTTACAAGGTCGTTTATTCTCTTATGGCGACGCACAACGTTATCGTCTAGGGGTGAATGCAGAACAAATTCCGGTCAACAAACCTCGTTGTCCTTTCCACGCCTATCATCGTGACGGTGCTATGCGCGTAGACGGTAACTACGGTGCTACTAAAGGGTATGAACCGAACAGTTACGGCGAATGGCAGGATTCTCCTACTATGAAAGAACCGCCTCTTAAAGTTACCGGTGAAGTTTACAACTACAATGAACGGGAATATGATGACGACTATTATAGCCAACCGGGTGACTTATTCCGACTGATGCCAGCTGAAGAACAACAATTATTGTTCGAAAATACAGCTCGCGCCATGGGAGACTCCGAATTGTTTATCAAACAACGTCATGTGCGCAACTGCTACAAAGCCGATCCTGCATATGGAACAGGAGTTGCCAAAGCGCTGGGTATTGACTTACAAGAGGCTTTGAAAGAATAATCTGCTATCACTTTCCTCTACAGGTACTCCTTCTTCCCAAAGAAAGAGTACCTGTTTTCTTATACCCCATAAGGTATAATTCATAAATCTACAACTAAATTTATACCCTAAAGGGTGTAAAATAGAAAATTTACATTATCTTTGTACCCAAAAGGGTATAATATGAACGATAAATCATTATCAGAATACGTCAAGCAAATGCGTAAAGAACATAACTTGACCCAAGTAGAGCTGTCCGAAAAATCAGGAGTCGGGTTACGTTTTGTACGCGAACTCGAACAGGGGAAACAGACTTTGCGTCTTGATAAAGTAAATCAAGTGCTTAGTCTCTTTGGAACGGAAGTGGGTGTTGTACCAATAAGTAAATTCAACAAGCTATGAGACAAGCATTCATATACAACCAAGACCAGTTAGCAGGATTGCTTACAGAAGATGAAGATGGCTATACCTTTCAATATAATACAGCTTACATTAAATCCAGCGATGCGGAACCTGTCAGCCTCACACTGCCGATCTCGGAAAAGCCATATACAAGTCTAATATTATTCCCATTCTTTGACGGTCTTATTCCTGAAGGCTGGCTTTTAGATATTGCTGAAAAAAGTTGGAAGATAAATCGACGTGACCGTATGTCACTACTGCTTGCCTGTTGCAAAGATTGCATCGGTGCAGTTAGTGTGATTCCCATCTTAAATAAAGAATAATGATGAGCAGATGCCTATATTGTTATCAGGAACTTGGCGAGGGAGAAACTGATTTTCACCCTCAATGCGGAAAGAAAATATTTGGGAGCAAAACAGTTCCTCTCCTACCTTATACAAAAGCGGATATTAAGCAACTTGCCGAACAAGTCATACGCTCACAAACCACACTTACAGGAGTGCAAGCAAAATTGTCTCTCGATATATCATCGTCCCCCAACCAACCGCAACGCTTTACTATCGTTGGTTTATGGGGACGTTATATTCTCAAACCGCAAACGGAACAATTTAAATACATGCCTGAAGTTGAGGATTTAACGATGCATCTTGCCGAATTGGCTAAAGTGAACGTTGTCCCTCATTCATTGATTCGTTTTGCCGATGGCGAATTGGCCTATATCACTAAACGCATAGATAGAACCGCAAAGGGTGAAAAGTTGCCAATGGAGGATATGTGCCAGCTCTCGGAACGCCTCACAGAGTATAAATATAAGGGCTCTTATGAAAAGATATCAAAGATAATTATGCAATATTCCGCTGTGCCAAAACTTGACGTAATAAATTTCTGGGAACAAGTCGTTTTCTCATGGCTGACCGGAAATGCGGATATGCATCTGAAAAACTTTTCACTTTATAGTCAGCGTAAAGGCTATTATTCACTGACCCCGGGATATGACATGCTCTCTACGGCACTCCTCATGCCGGAGGACACTGAAGAATTGGCTTTGACACTTAATGGGAAAAGACGCAAAATCAAGCGTTCTGATTTTGAAGTTGCCATGAATAGCTGCAGTTTAGAGAAAAAGATCATAGACAACCTATTTTCTAAATTTACCAAAGTTGCCGAGAAATGGTTAGAGTTCATAGATATTTCTTTCTTACCCAAAGAAATGAAGCAACAGTACAAGTTGATTATAACAAGGAAGTTAGATTTATTATAAAAACAGTGCGGGGATTTAAAAAGGAATAATTCATTTATAACATTAATTTTAAAAAGGCGCTAATTTTATTGAATTACTTAAGTGATGAAGTACTGCATTTCAAAAAAGAAACTTAACTTTGCAACCAAGTTTTATAAAAGAGACTGAATTAGTAAACTAAAAAGGAAAATCAAATGAAAATTAAGACTTTAATAGCCTATTTCATCTTTACATGTGCAATATCTTCCTGCATACAGGATGAAGCATTAAATTCAGAAGCAGCCATTGATGTTTGTTCAGGCGATGATGTGCAATTGGCAAATATCGATGCAGATTCTAAAGTAATCAATGTATATGTAAATAAAGGAGCCGACCTTTCCAAACAAAAATTAGAATTTACACTTCCACAAGGAGCTACAGTTAAAGTAAATACTCCAATAACTGGAGATACTGAATCTACCTATGATTTCAGCGAAGAACCGCACTCCCGTAAATTCACTGTTACATCAGAAGACGGTCAATGGCAGCCTGTTTATACCGTTAATGTGATTTTAGCGGAATTACCTACCCTTTTCAAATTTGAAGAATTACTGACAACCTCCAGTGAATACGATACATTTTATGAATTTACACCTGCAACCTCACAAGAAATATCTAAAGTATTACAATGGTCAAGCGGTAATCCCGGTTTTAAATTAACGGGTATGGCTAATTCTAGAATAGATTACCCAACAGTACAAGTTGCAAATGGTTTTAAAGGTAAGGCTGTAAAGCTAGAAACTCGTAATACTGGAGATTTTGGTGCAATGGTAAAAATGTATATTGCTGCTGGAAATTTATTTATCGGGACATTTGAAGTAGAAAATGCACTGACAAATCCTAGAAAAGCAACGAACTTTGGTTTTCAATTTTATAAACATCCCATAGCACTAAAAGGACATTATAAATTTAAAGCTGGGGAAGTTTATTCTGTAGAAGGACAGCCACAAACCGGAAAAAGGGACAAATGTGATATTTATGCTGTTATGTATGAGGCAGAAAATAATTCTATCATGCTTAATGGTGATGACGTATTCAACTCTGATAAATTAGTATTATTAGCACGAATAAAACCTGAAGATATCGTTGAATCAGAAGATGAATGGAATGAGTTTACTTTATATTTCGAATCAGTAAAAGGACGAGAAATTGACGATACGAAACTACAAAACGGTAAATATAAATTAGGTATTGTACTATCATCCAGCGTAGATGGCGCCTATTTTAGAGGGGCTGTTGGTAGCACTCTATACGTTGATGAGCTAGAACTTATTTGTAAAGAATAAATAAAACTAACACAATGAAAAAATATCAATCAATCAATATCATAGTTGTGCTGCTATTTGTAAGCATATTCACAGCTCAAGCACAGGAAGAAAGAAACCAAGGTATCATCTGGTCTTATTTACATGGATGGGAATATGGAATAAAAGCCGGTTTCAATATTGGTGGAACTTCACCATTACCTCTACCAAAAGAAATCCGTAAAATTGATAGTTATGCACCAGGAATCGCAATTTCAATTGAAGGTAATGCGACGAAGTGGTTCGATCCCAAATGGGGGATGACTGTAGGAGTGCGACTTGAAAATAAGAATATGACCACCGAAGCTACCGTAAAAAATTACGGTATGAAAATTATCAACACCAATGGTGGAGAATTACAAGGATTATGGACAGGAGGAGTAAAGACCAAAGTTAAAAATTCATATCTGACAATTCCGGTGGTTGCTAACTATAAGATAAGCAAGCGTTGGAAATTGTCTGCAGGTCCATACATATCATACCTCATCGAAGGAGGATTCTCCGGACATGTATACAACGGTCATTTACGTACCCCGGACCAAACAGGTTCACGAGTTGTTTTCTCTGGGGAAAGCATAGCTACCTATGATTTTTCCGAAAATCTCCGAAAATTTCAATGGGGACTACAACTAGGCGGCGAATGGAGAGCATTTAAACATCTAAATGTATACGCTGACTTAACGTGGGGGATGAATGATATTTTCAAAAAAGATTTTGATACAATCTCATTTGCCATGTATCCTATTTATTTGAACGTGGGATTTGGATATGCATTTTAGCATATTGTTTTATACTAAACAATCCAGAATATTGTGTCAATAGAAAACTACGGGAATTCTTCTCGTAGTTTTTTATTTATGTATGGGCTAAATCAATAAATACAGGGTAGTATCGTAAGCGTCTCTGCGTTTCTATACCACCAAAAAGCGGGTATCTCTCATCAATAAAATAGTCCAATAAGGTTCAAACAGGCGTAAGATGGCTTGTTTTTGTTGCAATGAATCTATATAAATCCGGCTTGTATGGCTTAATAATCCCACTTTGACAGCGATAAGTTTATAGCCCACATCTGTGTGACAAACAGCCTGCATACGTGGGCTGTACGGTTTACAGCTGCGGGCTGTACAGCCTACATATGTAGGCTATAAAAAGATTACCGTTTCCAATGTATTATTTAGCTGCCAAATACAAGTTATCATCCTATAAAGTGAATATTCTTGTGGCTTCATATGGGTGTTTTTCCATGATACTACACTAAAGCGGATGCAGTAGGGGTATGATAGATACCTGTTTGAGAAATCATCTATCACACTTATCTTATTGAAAATTAGCTTAATATAAAAATAAATGATAGTATGGTAAATATTTTTTCACTATGTAGTATTTGCTGAGTTCAAATTCATTGAAACTTTATATCCGGAGTTATTCTATAGTGAACAAATTCTTTTCTGTATCGTATATTGAATGACATTTTGGGTATGATTGCCATAAACAAATAATTATTCTCCCTCACTACAAAAAAATTCCCCACTGTCCAAAAACAGTAAGGGAAATTTATTTAATATTTATTTGATATATATACAGGATTTTACAGAAAAACGAGGATATCCTCATAGACACCCTCGTTTATACAATAAACACACATTAAATGTATGCCAACTTATATTATAACAATCTTATTCACATATTACTTCAAATTCATCCACAATCAAAGTACTACCACCAGCACCTTTAAATAAATCACCATCTTTACTTGAAGAGCAAACTATAGCAAATTTATATTTGCATTTCGATCATACTCTTGTAAATATTCAAATTCAATGTTAAAAGGAGTATATTCTTTAATATCCTCAACGATAATATTAGCAACAGCAACTCTTAATTCCGAAGTGTTCACATCGTGACCTGTCAATACAATCTCTTTACCATCCTCACCTGTTTGCACTTTATACAATACGGCTTGAATCTGTCCTTTATCTTTAATATCAACCGGTTTTACATCTTCATAATTAGAAGCATCAAGATAATTAGAACCTGATTCATATTTATAAACACCCTTAAAACGAAGCGGTTTTCCACCTAAACTAACTGTTTCTGCATCAAGACCAAATTTAGTACAACTCAACCTATCACCTTGTAAAGCAGGCATCATATCAAATTTACCAATAAAAATAGAACCGGCAGTAATCTTCGGAACTAATGAATTTGGCTCATTTGGATATTCAAAAGTTATCAGTTTAGCCGCATACGTACCATCCTCTCTAGTTTCCTTTCTCAACAAAGTACCACCTAAAATACCAGCTCCAGCAGCACTTCCTGCCCACAAATCTTTGGGTAACAGTTCATCATTCTTACTACCTTCCTTCCAGTCTTCAAAAGAATATTTCAATACCTTACGAGTACCTTCCACAAAAGCTGTATAAACTTTCACGGTGCCATCTTCCGCCGTCACAGTATAAGTCACTTTCTTATTATTCGAGAAGTCCTGTGCTACGCCGGAAGCCGGAGTAATAGTTGCTCCTTCAGATATTTCAATAATAGGAGTAAACTTTAAAGATTCTACTTCCTCATTAACAGCAAAAACAATCGTACCAGCTTCTTCATTTATAACTGGTTGTTCTACTACTGCCTCATCGTCAATAATAAAACTTGTTATTTTAGCCTCCGAACTTTCACTACCTGTCAATTTACGACCAACAAAAGTAGCCTTTACATTTTGATTTAAAGGAGCACCAACCTTTACACCTATTTCAATATTAATATTGCTACCTTTCACAGTACCAGAAATACTAACAGGGCAATTACCAAGTGGCTGTACCAAATCTAGATTCTGTTGACCTTCAAAAGCATAACCACCATCTATAGCTTTCACAGTGCAAGGATCAACTTCAATATCACCAACATTTACCAAAAAAGTAAAATTCTTCAATGATAATGCAATTTGGTTAGTTCCCTTATTAGACTGTGAAATTGTGATTTTTTGATTTTCGGTAGTTCCCATTTGATTACCATCCACATTTACAGACAGATTACCAACATAGCCTCCAGCCAATTCTGTATCTATCGGATATTTCACTTCATCGTCATCATCACTACAACTCATGAATATGCTAACAGAACAAACAAGCATAAACAAGTACAATAAACTCTTCTTCATAATTCTCATAATTAATTAATAATCTATTTGATCACAAAAACGAGTGCAAAGTAACAACTTTATAATAATTCACACAAGGTCAATTCTTTGTATTTTATGTTCTATTTTTAAGATTATAAGACCATATTTCCTGTCTATATAGACTTTTTTAAGGTTAATATTCACACTATACGGTATGCTACGGAAGATTTAAATCATATTTTAATTTAGTTAAAAAGACCAACGGTCAGAAAATAGAATCTTATCAATTCCAACACATAAAAAAACGATCCTCCTAGTACTTCCAAAATTTGTTTCACATAAAATTATTGCGAGTTCCACTTAAAAAGGCATCAACACTACTCCCAGCTTCTTCTTTCCATCCATCTTGACCACCATCGGTTTCTCAAAGCGAACATGACGAAGATATTTCGTTTCTTCCACCGCAGGTTGCGCATTGAGGAAGTCCTGATTATACACACCATCATTCATAAAGGCGTTAATAGTAAAATATCCAACTCCAAATGAAGTCAAATTTTGGAAAAAGTGTGTCCCTTGACTTGGATCTACCCGATAATTAGTCAATCCGGCTTCCACAATCACACGGGCAGCCGAAATATGCGGCCACTTCACAGGGATGCCGAGCCAAGTATCGCTGCTTCCCCAACGTCCCGGACCGACAAGCACATAATTCTTTCCTTCATTCAAGAATTGTTGGTTAATCTTTTCTATCTCCCAGGCAATTGTCTGATTGTTGGAGGCACTATAATTATCGGTCTTTACATAGACCACATCATAAATATCATTCATAATACCGTGTCCCAATGAATTATACGAACGGAGAATCACATTCTCATCAGGAATCTCGTTCAAATCTTCGTCCAGCATTTCTTTGCTGTCTACGATAGGACGGATCTGCAACAGATAGAAAGTTCCGGATTTATCATGTTCGCGACTTAACGTTGCTGCAAATTCAATTTCAACCGGACGGCGCATCTCCTGTTCACCATATTTCAATACTAACTGCAGAATACGAGCTAACGGAAAAACATCATGTTGCAGGATATTAGCAAAAGTAATCACCTTACGTCCTCCCGGATATAAACCATCACGAATGATCTGATCGTACGGATCGTAGGTAGAAGCAATATAACGCAGAGCACCGTCACTTTCTGCCTCTTTGACATGAAGTTTCAGCAAATTAAAACCATCGTCGATAGAAAAATCATGTCCGGCATTTTTCAAATCCAATGCATAGAAACGGGTTTGAGTCTCCTTGAGAGCAATTTCCATTTCGCTGGTCTGTAACACCTGATTAGGATGATAAGGAGAAAAACGAAGGGTCATGCCACCGTCAACAATATATTTTCCTAATCCCAAAGCCAGATTCACCGTTCCCTCTTCTGCCTTTTCATTCCCCAACGGATAATAATTGAGCGAGCGTGCCACACCGGACATGGAAGGATAATAACGGTCACCATACTGATTGCCAACTACTTCCTGTAAGATAACAGCCATTTTCTCCTGATCGATTACATTCGACGTAGCTTGCATATACGCTTTGCTGTCACGGAAATAAACCGAAGCATACACCCCTTTGATGGCATCGGAAAGCATCCGCAACATTTCATAGCGGTCGTCCAGATAAGGAATCATGTAGGTGTTGTAAATTCCTGCAAACGGCTGATAATGTGAGTCCTCCAACAAGGAAGAAGACCGAATGGCGATCGGAGACTTCACGACATCGAAGAAAGTGAAAAAGTCCTCTACCAACCGGTCCGGCAATTTAGCCTTCAAAAAGTATTTCAAAATCGTATCATCATCCGCATCCGACAGTGCAATCTGATACAGATTGTTGGTGTCCATGAACTCATCAAAGACATCCGTGCAAAGCACCACTGTTTTCGGAATAGCAATACGCGCATTTTCAAACTCGTCAAACTCCGGATGACGCTTCACCATATTATCAATAAATGCCAGTCCACGTCCTTTTCCTCCGAGAGAGCCGTCCCCGATACGGGCAAAGTTAGAATAACGGTCGAAGCGGTCGCGCTTAAAGACCGCCACGACTCCCTGGTTCTTCATCTTACGATACTTCACAATCGCCTCAAAGATGATTTTACGGTGAGCATCGACATCCTGAAGACTATTCCAGGTTATCGGTTTCAAAAATTCAGCTACCGGGAACATGGCACGCGAATAAAACCAACGCGACACGTGATTCCGGCTGATATGATATAAGAAGGACTCCGCAGGTACGGCAAAAAGAATATTTTGCAGCTCCTTCAAATTCCGGACGCGGGCAATCTCCTCCCCGGTATCCGGATTGCGGAAAATAAAATCACCAAAACCAAAATTATCGGAGACGATACGGCGCAAATCAACGTCCATCTTCTTGGAGTTCTTGTCGATAAAGCTGGCACCATACTTGGCTGCATAAGACGAATTTTCAGATTCGGAAGACTGGATTATCAAAGGAACAAACGGATCATTCTTACGTATCTCCGCACACAGCTTGATACCTGCCAGACCGTCTTTCTCTCCCCGTTCCACTTTCGGGAAACGGACGTCAGTGATTACCCCCAATATATTATTCTGATACTTATGATAGATCTCCATCGCCTCCTGATACGTACGTGCCAACACTATTTTAGGACGTCCGCGCATACGGAGCGTACGCTGGTGTGCATTCAAGGCTTCGGTAGAGAATTCCTGACTCTGCTTCAACACGAACTTATACAGATTCGGCAAAATGGAAGAATAGAAACGAATGCCATCTTCCACCAAAAGAATCAGCTGCACACCGACCTCCTGTACATCGTGTTCCAGATTCATCTTGTCCTCTATCAACTTAATGATAGACACCAACAGGTCGGTATTACCCAACCAGCAGAACACATATTCGAACGCACTTAAATCTTCATTGATAATCCGTTTGGTAATACCATGGCTAAAAGGAGTCAGTATGACGATAGGAATATGCTCGTATTTCTCTTTGATGTGACGGCCGATATCGAAACTGTCATTATCCCCCGTGCTCGGCATACAAATCACCAGGTCGAACGACATAT
>OGOH01002349.1_pt1 | contig 11938 bp, 6 predicted proteins | sample 1552571 | NCBI WGS metagenome assembly OGOH01 (sample SAMEA2580170, study PRJEB22360) | human gut metagenome | biome: human gut; feature: human-associated habitat; material: faeces | place: Denmark | collected 2008/2010
AAGCGTGGCAGTATGCGTAGTAGGTTCCCTGCTGTACATATTTGAATGTAGTAGAAGTCTGAACCTGATTCTTGTTTACGGAATCGTAGTCTTTGTTTGTGATGCAGTCGCGGTCTGTAGAGATTACATAGTCGTAACCTGCAGCACCTTCGGAATCACCGGAAAGGATAGCAGTTGCTTTGTTGCCAACAACTTTAACGCTGCTAATCATTGGAGCAGCTGGTTTCTGATCCTGTGTTGCTGCATCTACAGTCTTAGAACCAGTGTAGTTCTTACTGTCTTTCTTAGCTGTTACAGTAACTTTACCGTCTTTCTTTTCTACAGTATATTCAGATGTTTCAACATCAACACGTCCACATTTAACAGTAACCTTGTCACCGTCTACAGTTACATTTGCGTTTGCAAGATTGAATTTATCAATTCCCCATTTGAATTTAAGATCATCTGGAGCTGAAGTTGTATAACCGTTTTTAGGCTTAACAGTAACGTCCAAGCTGTTAGAGATAGTAGCGTTTGCAACGTCGGTGTTTGAACTTACATCTAAATCATAGTCCTGGCCTTCTTTTAAAGTAACACCATTTACCACAACATTTACAACTGGTTTTACAGGCAGACCACCGGCATAAACACCGTTAGAAACAGAAACATTGCTCTTTACAACAGACAGCTGATTAAGCTTAATGTATGTTACTGCCATAACATTTGTGATCTTATTGCCTTCAGCATCAGTATAAATGCCATCTTTTAAACCATAATCATTAGTTTTGCTGCTTGCATATTTTCCTTTGGCAACAGCAATTACAGCTACATACTGAGCTTTAGGGAATTCACTAGTGTATTTTCCTTCTTTTCCATATACATTATCTACATATTTAATCTCATAATCCTGGCCTTCTGTTAATTTTTTATTAGAATCAGCGTATGTAAATGTAGTTTTTGTATACTGATGTTCTTTACCATTATAAGTAAAGGACGGAGAAGCAACTTTTATACCATTTTCGTCATAGAAAGTAAATTTTCCACCCTCATTCAACATTTCACCTGAAATCTGGAATGTTGCTGTTAAGGTACCTGTAAAGTTTCCGTTTTTAGGTGTTAATGTAACAGTACCCTCACCAATCTGGATATTCTCTCCAGATGTTAATGTAAAGTTGCTTGCTACATCAATAGGATTTCCTTTTAAGGTCAAGTCAATATCACTGGCAGAAACTTCAATACTGTAACCAGTGTATTCTTTACTTCCAATAACTGCTTTTAAGTCTGCTGCATTTGCAGGTTTGATTTCATAAGTTATTTTTGCTTCGACGTCACTGTAATGTGTTCCATCGCCTTTAACTGTTAATGTTGCTGTTCCTGCATTCAGATTATTGCTATAAGTTGCTGTATAATACTGAGGATTAATTACTTTTCCATCAATTACAACATCAAATTTCGGTTCAACAGCTTTTCCGGTATAAGTGAAGTTTGTTTCTTTTAATTTAATGTTTTCTGACTTGATTGTTTTTGCAGTTAATGTAGATGTATCACTCAGTGTTACGTTTTTATTAATGAAGTTTTTATTTGTAATTTCTACTGTCGCAGTAACATCTTTACCAATTATATTTCCTTCTTTGCATTCGTATTTAACTTTGTAATCTTTTCCTTCTACAAGAGTAAATTCTTTAGCTGGTTTTGCACCATTTTTAGCTTTTACTACAAGTTTCATAGAATCTTTATAATCAGAGAAATCTGTAGTATCCAGCTTTTCAACCTTCTCATTTGTAACTTTGACCTCAGAAATTACGGCAGGATTAATTGCAAATGTGATTTTCTTTTCACTTCCAGCATAATCGCCAAGACCTTTAACGATTACATAACCGCCATCTTCTACGTTCGTATTAGTACCATTTACTAATTCATATAAGGTCGGGGAAACTGCCTTTCCGCCAATTGTAAGAGTACCTAAGTCATCTTTTGTAATGACAATCTGTTCTCCCGTATATTCTTTATTGTCAAGTTTACCATTTTTTTCGTTTGCAAATGTACCACCGGAAATATCAGTTCCTACAATATTGAAGTCCGCAGTAGTTGTTCCTGTAACATTTTTATTAAGTTCTTTTGGAGTGATTGTTACTTTGTAACTACCAATGTCTGTTGCATTATCCGGTACAGTAATAACAACATCCTTGTACAGGTCTAAAGTATTACCATTTTTATCAGTAAATGTAATATCATTTTTGTCAATGGTTACTTTCTTCTTATCGTTATATGTTTTGGCTTTTATAGAAACATTAACGTCTGATAAATCTCTACTGGTTACTTTGAAAGTATTTGTTGTTTCGATTGTTCTATGGTTGTCTCCTTCAGCAGTAATATTGTAATTTTTAAATTTACCAGTTTCCGGAGTACCGATAATCAGATTAATACGTGCATAAGCGACATCGTCAACATTTGTTGCTAAATTATTGGCGCTTCCTGCAGAAATAGATACATATCCATCTTTATCTGCATAAATATAGTTTGATAAATCTTCTTTTGTCTCTTTATCAATTAGTTTAATATCATCTTTTTTTACACGAATAACTTTTCCGGTATAAGTGAAAGCAGATGTTAATAAAGTTGCTTCCATATGTTCAGAAATGAGCTTGTCGTTAGTACCATCTAATGTTTTTGGCTCAATTTCATATGTTGTAGAAATCTGTCCTGTATATCCATCTGCCTGTGGAACTAAAGTAACAGTTGCTTTTTTAGTTGCATTTGTATGATCACCAGACTGAACTACTTTAAAATCTGCAGTCACTGTCTTATCATTTGCAGTCACTGTAGTTGTATCATTTTTTGTTAATGTAATACCAGATGTATTTATTTCCTGAGGTTTTCCATTATAGGTGTGTGTTCCGTTAACAGATGCGCTAAGATATAACTGAGATACATCAATTGCTTTTACAGCAATACCTTCTGAAGTGTAAGACCATACAGTTCTGTTATTATCATTAGAATCTGTAGCATATACAAACAATGTAAGTGTCTTTCCTGCTTCAGCTGCTACAGTAGCGCGTTTTACCGTCTGCTCATTTGTAGGTGTTTCGATATCAATGGCTGAATCAGCAGTTCCATTTACTTTCCAAGCATAATGAAATTTAATATTTGAATCAATGGCTTTATTATCTTTAGCGGTTACTTTGAATTTAGCTTTAACAGTTGTTCCCCATGTTACAGCATTATCTTTAATAGCATTATTTGCGTCATCAGTAAATTCTGGAGTCACACTGAATGAATCGCTAGATACTTCTGCAGCAGTAGCTACAGCAGTATTGTCCGTAGTATCTTCTACAACCGGAGTTTCTGTCACGTCATCAGAGAATGTTTCAGCAACTGAAGCTTCTGCGTCAGATGTTACAGCAACGTCAGAACCATCGCTGAACTCAGCAGCCCATACCGGCACATTAGAAGTAGCAAGCATTGCAACAACAAGTGACATACTTAATGTCTTTTTTGCCATGCCCTTCTTTGTGTTTTTAATCTTTGTCATGATTATAGTTCCCCTTTCCTTAATATAACTATTTCTTTTTGGGTAAAGATTCCTAGACATAATCTGTCTGTTATGGTTAATAATAGTGCTTTCACCACTTTTTGTCAAGGGTAATGCTCAAGAATTTTACGATTTTTTTAAATTTCATACACTTCAAAAGCATTTATTTTCCTTGATTTTTCATGCTAAAAATCTATAATTTGTTACAAATGTGGTGAGTTGTTCGTTCTAATCACAAGATGATGTATCAACCCCTGTATGGTCAAATGGCAGAGAACCCTCTATAATTCTCTGCCATTTTCTCATTTTATAACTGTTGTTCTTTTTTTATTCTTTCAACCTGCTCAATCGGCATCTGTGTATCTGCAGCGATTTCTTCCAATGTACTTTTGCCTCTTTTCAGCATACAGATTACTATTTTTTCTTTCGTCTCTGTTTTCACTTCTTCTTTCACTTCCGCTTTCACTTCTTCTTTCACGTCTTGCCTTATTTCATTTATCAGCTTATCTGTTTTCAGCTCTAATACTTCTCCGCCCATGGCTCGGTCAACTCCCTTCTTTGTTTTTTCTGAATCTGAGAAAATGTAGTCTGCAATTTTTATGATTACTTCCACAAGGTAACGATGCAGTGCTTCTTTTCCGTTGTGAATTAAAAACTTTATCCTCACACGACTGAAGTCGCGTGCTTCCAGACGCTTTAGGCGTCAGACTAAATATCGGCGGATACGCCTGTAACTTAGGCCAGCGCAGTTATGCGCATTTTTCCATGCCAGATATGGCAGGTTCCCACATTGCAGGTAGTCCGCTGTATATCTGCCTGCATTTATGCTGCCTTTAAGATTTCCATTTGTAAATGAAGTTCTTTCAGATCTGCATAAACACATGAGGTTCTACGCTTTACCGGAGGGACTTTTGCCTCCAGCAAAGACCTTTCCGTTACCGGAAGGGGTTTTAAAAGTTCTCTGATAAAATATCTTGCTCCGATATTATACGATGCCGACAGGTCACAGTTATATCTTTTTCCTGTCTGGAATACACAAAGACTGTGATTTTTCGGGTCACGGGACACACTTCCGGAGCCATCGTATGCAAGCCTGCTCGTATTCCATGCGCAGACTCTGGATACCCGCATTCCTTTTCTGTGTGCCTGATGCTCACAGCGTTTCTGGATATCCCGTTTTCTCCACAGATGCAGTTTCTGTTTTTTCTTTCCGGATATCTTTCCCTGCATTTCCAGATACTCGAATACGATCACATCTGCATGGTTCTCTTCTGCATTTTTTACGATCGCACCTGCAATTTTTCTTCCCAGCTCTATGTTCAGGCGTTTCGTATATGCCCATCTTCCCCGTGACTGCGCAGAGCCGTGTTCCCTCTGGAATCTTCGGATCCGGCCCAGTGTGCGGTACATCCGGTCTTTTTCACTGGGATGATTGATAAATTTTCTCCCCAGGACAGTTCCGTCTGCCCGCATAATGGTACAGACCGCATCGGTATTGATTCCCAAGTCCACACTACAGATGATCTGTTCTTTTACCGGTGTCTTCGTAAGTGTCACTTCTTCCGTATAAGAAAAACGCAGGAAATATTTATGGTGCCTTTTCTCCAGTGTCGGGGCTGATGCCTTTTTCCCCGACCAGTTCCTGCGCAGATATTCCATATCTGTGTGATTTAAACGCACACAAAACCATTTCCAGTCATGACCATCATACAGTTTCAGGTATGCTTCGTCTTTTCCTTCTTTTTCCTCTCTGTACATGACATCACGATAAAAAACAGGCATGGCATGATTCTCATACGCCAGTCTGGGTTTCCCTGCTTTTTCTCCTGACTTTTCCCACAGATCCATCCGTGTTTCGTAAGAAGATACACTTCCCAATGCATGCTGGATTGCGGCTCGCCTCAGGTAGGACGGCATCTTCGGAAAGCGAAGATCAAAATCAAAGCGTGCAGGATTCTTTTTTGTAGTATGCACCAGATGCTCTGCAGCATTAAACCGCCTTTTGGCATCCGGTATCTCTGCCAGTTCTTCCCACACCTGCTCATATATTTCTGTCAGGTAACAGACCGCAGACCGGTAGATTTCCAGTGTCTGGCGGACTGGGATATTCTGTTTTCGTAATTCTACGCCATAGCTGGATACGGTCTGCATCTCTTTTCCTCCAACAAATCATTTCTTCTGTCAGGCTTTTTTCTTTTCTTTTTCCTTTTGTCCTTCGATGTAGGCAAGCACCTGGTCTCTGCTCCTGTCACTGACCGTTATGGCACAGTAAGACGGATTCCACAGATGCCCACCCCACAGTTCCTTTTTTAACTCCGGATACGCAAGAAACATCTGGCGTGCAAGATTTCCTTTCATGATCTTGATCATATCTGAAATATAAAACTGAGGTTTACAGTCCACAAGCAGATGGATATGATCCGGCATCACCTCCATTGCCAGGATCTGAAATTTATATTCTTCTGCAAGATTCTGTAACATTTCTTTGCATTCTGTATCGATTCCGTTTTTTAAAACCTTTTTTCTGTATTTTGTACACCAGACAAGATGATACTGCAAGGAATAGACATATCCCCTACCATATGAAAGTTTGTTTTTATCTATATTAAATATATCTTTTTCCATATAAATATTATACCATATGTATTGGTTTATGTAAACATTTGTTCTGTTGTTTAGTAAAAAAATTTGCGCGTCTAACTCATCACTGAAAGTAACGAGAATGCGACACGCAGTTATTCAAGCAGACTTTCTTCCAGTCTTCTGGATATTGTCACATATTCATCCAGCAATTTCTGAAGTTTTTCTGGATCTTTCTCTATATCTTCTCTGCTTTTTTCATATCTCATCACATAAAATGGCAGGAAAAAGAGTAGTTTCTTCTGAAAGATTACATCCTGTGTATATCTTTCTATGTAAATAGCCGGCAACTCATATTTTATTACCCGCCCATCCGGCATGATAATATCCATTCCAAGAGTATCTTTTCTGCCTTTTCCACGTAAATATAATACACAGGAATGAGGAAAATATATTTTGTACCGTCCATTCTCAATCTGCTTTGTTTCCAGACTGACAGCAAAATCATATTCTATCATTCGGATTACCATTTCTGCATCTCCGGTGCTCTGACATTCTATATGATAGATCTTGTCTGCTATTTTTAACCGGGAATCTGTAATCTTTTCTCCGTTCTTTGTCTGGTGTTCGTTTCTCTGCTGCTCAACTGCTATATCTGCGGGATAATTTGTGCCAAATACCTCGTTGATCAGCGGCACTACAAGCTCTGGCATTTTCTCCAGCATTGTTCTGAAAACATTATCAAATATGGTGTTATTTGCCATCTGATACACCTTTCCTGGCTGTTAGTTATCGTTCGCTTTTGTATTTTGATTATGTTTTCGGACGTATTCTTATTTCCAGATGCTTCGCATCTATGAAATTTTATCTTTTGTGCAAAGTGTTTTTGTTTTCGATCACCCTCTTTGCACTCTGTTTTGTATTTTCTATTGTAACAGATGCCTTCTCATTTTTCCAGTCAAATCTATGTTTTCAAGAACTTTTTGTTCCTTTATATTATATGTCTGTACGCAAAATTTTCCCGCACAAATGAATTAATGTATTATGTCACTACTGTAGCAAAAAGCCCCTGCAATACAGTCCTGATAACTGTACTGCCAGGGGCTTTATTTTTACTCAGAAGCAATTACTTCTATAAATATAGCGTATTATTTCTTTCTGACAATAACCTTATCCAGATGCCAGATATCATCTACATATTCCTGGATAGTTCTGTCGGATGTGAATTTACCGCTGCATGCTGTGTTGAGGAGTGCTTTCTTAGCCCAGCCTTTTTCATCTCTGTATGCTGCTTCTACGCGTTTCTGTGCGTCTGCATAGGAACGGAAGTCTGCGAGGATGAAGTAGCGGTCTGCTCTGTCTGTGTTCTTTGTATTGAGAAGTGAATCGTACAGGTCACGGAAGAGTTCTGTATCATTGGAGAAGGTTCCGTTGATGAGCTGCATCAGTACCTGACGGATTTCTTCGTCTGTGTTGTAGATTACGTTTGGATCGTATCCGCCGTTGTTTTCGTAGTTGATTACTTCGTCGGAGCTTAAACCGAAGATGAATGCGTTTTCTGCGCCAACTTCTTCTACGATCTCTACGTTAGCACCGTCCATTGTTCCAAGTGTAGGAGCACCATTGAGCATGAATTTCATGTTACCTGTACCGGATGCCTCTTTACTTGCTGTGGAGATCTGCTCGGAAACGTCTGCTGCTGCGAAGATCCACTCAGCGTTGGATACTCTGTAGTTTTCGATGAATACAACTTTGATCTTGCCGTTGATGGAAGCGTCGTTGTTTACTACGTCTGCTACGGAGTTGATGAGTTTGATGATCTTCTTGGCTGTTGCGTAACCTGCGGATGCTTTTGCACCGAAGATGAATGTTCTTGGATAGAATTCCATTTCCGGATGCATCTTAATCTGGTTGTACAGATAGATAACATGCAGGATGTTCAGGAGCTGACGTTTGTACTCGTGAAGTCTCTTAACCTGTACATCGAAGATGGAGTGCGGGTCTACTTCTACGCCATTGTGCTCAAGGATGTATTTAGCCAGACGCTCTTTGTTCTTGAACTTAATGTTCATGAATTCCTGGAGTGCTTTTTCATCATCTGCGTAAACTGCAAGTTTCTTTAACTGCGGAAGGTCTGTGATCCAGTCCGGTCCGATATGCTCTGTGATCCAGTCTGCAAGGAGTGGATTTGCGTGGAGCAGGAAACGTCTCTGAGTGATACCGTTTGTCTTGTTGTTGAATTTCTCAGGCATCATTTCATAGAAGTCTTTTAATTCCTGATTCTTCAGGATTTCTGTATGAAGGCGTGCAACACCGTTTACAGAATAGCCTGCTGCGATTGCAAGGTGAGCCATCTTAACCTGTCCATCGTAGATAATTGCCATCTTTTTGATCTTCTCGTAATTTCCCGGATATTTTGCCTGGATCTCAAGGATGAAACGACGATTGATCTCTTCGATGATCTGGTATACACGCGGAAGCAGTCTGGAGAAGAGCTCGATCGGCCATTTCTCAAGTGCTTCGGACATGATAGTATGGTTTGTGTAAGCAACAGATTTGGTTGTTACTTCCCATGCTTCATCCCATCCGAGTCCTTCTTCGTCCATGAGTATACGCATTAACTCTGCTACTGCTACAGTCGGATGTGTATCATTCATCTGGAAGGTTACTTTTTCATATAATTTATGGATATCGCCATGTTTCTTTTTATATTTGGCAATTGCTGCCTGGAGGCTTGCAGATACAAAGAAGTACTGCTGTTTCAGTCTCAGCTCTTTACCTGCATAGTGGTTGTCGTTCGGGTAAAGGACTTCTACGATATTGCGGGCAAGGTTCTCCTGCTCTACTGCTTTCTTGTAATCACCCTTGTCAAAGGAATCAAGCTCGAAGTCTACGATCGGCTCTGCATCCCAGATACGAAGTGTGTTTACTACATCATTGTCATATCCTGTGATCGGCATATCATAAGGAATGGCTTTTACTGCCTGATATCCTTCGTGGATAAATTTGTTTCCGCCCTTTTCAGGATCGTACTCTACTCTTACATATCCGCCGAAGTGTACTTCTTTGGCATATTCCGGACGACGCAGTTCGAATGGATAGCCGTTCTTTAACCAGTTATCCGGTACCTCGATCTGATAACCGTTCTGGATTTTCTGTTTGAACATTCCGTAGTGGTAACGGATTCCGCAGCCATATGCTGCGTAATTTAAAGTTGCGAGAGAATCAAGGAAGCATGCAGCCAGTCTTCCCAGACCACCGTTTCCAAGTGCCGGATCCGGTTCCTGATCTTCGATACAGTTAAGGTCAAATCCCAGTTCTTCGAGAGCTTCTTTTACTTCACCGTAAGCGCAAAGGTTGATCAGGTTGTTTCCGAGAGCACGTCCCATCAGGAATTCCATGGACATATAGTATACGATCTTCGGATCCTGTTCGTCGTAAGCTTTCTGTGTTGCAAGCCAGTTATCAATGATAACGTCTTTTACAGAGTAGCTTACTGCCTGGAAAATCTGCTCCTGTGTAGCTTCTTCAATTGTTTTTCGATAGAGGAATTTTACGTTGTCTTTTACGCTTTTCTTGAATGCCTCTTTCTTGAACATTTCGTTTGTCATTTCATACCTCCCGTAATGGTTTCACTGTTCACTTTATTCTCAGCAATACACCTTGCGGATATTGCCGGTGAACCTCTTCATTCCGTCAACTCTTCTGTTTTCTTCATATCAGAGAAATTGGGGGCAAAGAATCTCTGCCTCCAATTTCCTCTCTGAAATCAGACTGTCAAAGATAATGATACTCCTTTTTCGACAGTCTGTCATGTGTATAATTGCCGAATTTTATAACATTTTTTGTTATCGTGCATTGCGAAAGTAGTATATTTCCTGTGAAATACCTGTAACTTATCAGTACCTTGTCAGTAATTGACCGAATGTTGTCAATTACAGTTTCTTAACACCCATAGTTACTGCTTCTTTGTTGATGTTCCACTCTTTCACATAACCATCGGTCTCGCCAAGTACCATTTCGTCTGCAAGTACTTCTGACTTGATCTCATCTTCGTGTGCTTTCATGACATCCTGGATCTTGTCGTTTCCGTGAGCGTATACTACGATCTTGTCCATAACTTCGAAACCGGCTTCCTTACGCATGGTCTGGATCTTGCTGATGATCTCACGTACGAATCCCTCTTCGATCAGTTCAGGTGTCAGGTTTGTATCAAGGACTACGGATGTTTCACCGTCAGATTCAGATACATAACCCTCTGTCTGTGCTGTTTCAATAAGAAGGTCTTCTTCTGTAAGCTCTACATCGTTTCCGTTGATATCCAGTTTCAGGACACCGTTGGTTCTCAGTTCGTTCATTGCTGCTGTTCCATTGATGTCTGTGAGAGCCTGTCTGATTCCTCCAAGGAGTTTACCGTATTTCGGTCCTACTGTACGAAGCTGTGGTTTGAAGCTGTAGGAGATAAAGGATTCTACATCATCTGCGAATTTTACTTCTTTGACATTCAGTTCGTCTGCGATGATGTCAGTGTAGAATTCACTCATTTTCTTCTCAGCTTTTACATACATGGTTCCGATCGGCTGACGGTTCTTGATGTTTGCTGTATTTCTGCAGGCACGTCCCAGAACTACGATCTCCAGAAGCTCTTTCATGTCTGCTTCCAGATCTTTGTCGATCCATGCTTCGTTTACAGTTGGGAAGTCGCAGAGATGGATACTCTCCGGAGCATCTTTATCTACGCTTCTTACCAGGTTCTGATAGATGTCTTCTGTCATGAACGGGATCATCGGAGCTGCTGTCTTGGCAATGGTTACCAGTGCATGGTACAGAGTCATGTAAGCATTGATCTTATCCTGCTCCATTCCCTTTGCCCAGAAACGCTCACGGCTTCTTCTTACATACCAGTTACTCAGATCATCTACGAAGTCCTGAAGCACACGTGCTGCCTCTGGGATTCTGTAATTGCCAAGATTATAATCTACATCTTTTACCATTGTGTTCATCTTGGAGAGGATCCACTTATCCATAACCGGAAGTTTATCATATTCCAGAGTATATTTTGTTGCATCAAAATTATCAATGTTCGCATAAAGCACGAAGAATGCATAAGTATTCCAAAGTGTTCCCATGAACTTACGCTGTCCTTCCTGAACGGCTTTTCCGTGGAAACGATTCGGAAGCCACGGAGCACTGTTGATGTAGAAATACCAGCGGATCGCATCTGCACCGTATTTCTCAAGTGCATCAAACGGATCAACTGCATTTCCTTTGGATTTACTCATTTTCTGGCCATTTTCATCCTGTACATGTCCAAGAACGATAACATTCTTATATGGAGCCTGGTTGAACAGGATCGTGGACTCAGCAAGCAGAGAATAGAACCATCCTCTTGTCTGGTCAACAGCCTCAGAGATAAAGTCTGCCGGGAACTGTTTTTCAAAAAGTTCTTTATTCCCACCTATTCCAGTCTTAGAACACCCTGTTACTATCACAGACATTATGCCAAATGATAAAATTCCAATATACTGAACCAATTTATATATTTTCATCTATAATTCTCCCTAATTCCATCTTAAAAATATGATCACACAATACTTGCAAATCTTCACTCATATGACTTGCAAGCAAAACTGTTTTATTCTGCTTTTTTAAATCATTTAAATATTCTCTTATTTTTAACACACTTTCCCTGTCTACCCCATTAAACGGCTCATCCAATATCAATATCTCAGGTTCTTCCATTATAGCCTGAGCTATTCGTAACTTTTGTTTCATTCCAACTGAATACTTTTTAAATTTTTTATCCTTTTCCTCAAAAAGATTTACTTTCTTTAACACAGATAAAAT
>OGOH01002353.1_pt1 | contig 11902 bp, 10 predicted proteins | sample 1552571 | NCBI WGS metagenome assembly OGOH01 (sample SAMEA2580170, study PRJEB22360) | human gut metagenome | biome: human gut; feature: human-associated habitat; material: faeces | place: Denmark | collected 2008/2010
AGTAAGTAATTTAAGATTGGACTGATCAGTTTTGCAAGTTTTGCATTTGGAGTCCATCCTGTTTCCAAAAAGAATGCGGTAATTAAACCAAATCCGATAAACGCTCCGATATTTGGAATAACCATTCCTGCAAGAACGGAACCAAATTTCTGGAGTTTTTGTGAAATACTAGTTTTTTCTTTCATTTTTACAACTCTCCTTCTTCTACATAATTCTGATTGATCATATCAATGAATTTCTGTTTTGAAGAAGCATTTAAAAATTGATGGCATTTTTCAGGTTTTAATAAAATATCAGTAATCTGCATCAGCTCCTGCAGAGGATCTTCCTCACGGCTTGAGATGCCGATCACCAGATGTATGGTATTTCCATGATAAGAAACTCCATGTGGGATCTGAACAATACTGATTCCCGGTTTTAAAACAAAATTCAGAGTGTCTTCTGTGCCATGGGGGATCATAACCCCCAATCCGATATCAGTGGAAGTTTCTTGTTCTCGCCGGATCATACCATTAATGTAGGGTGGTTTTACACATCCGACTTGAACTAAGAGATCACCTGCTTTGTGGATCGCTTCTTCAATTGTAGTACATTCATAATCCAGACAAATGTGTTTCTGGAATTCATTACTTAGAAGTTTGCTGGCCATGCGCCCTCCTTATTTGTGATTCATAAACGTTTATCATGGTTATATGATAACGTACAGAGTGTATGAAAATCAATGCATACTAATGTCATATTTTTCAGGAGATGTTGTGACATTCTTTTGTTTTGTTTGTTATTTTGCATTTCCCAGTAGAATTACGAACAATCAGTTCAGGTTCATATTCCATTCGCATAATATAATGATGTTTGGCAGAGATATTTTTCTGCGTGTTCTTCTTATATATAATATCCACAGCTTCACGACCTTTTGCCAAAGAAGCATGTTCGATCGTAGTTAAAGCAATTTGAGGCATGGAAGATAAAGGAATATTGTCAAATCCACAGACAGAGTAATCATGAGGAACACGGAATCCATGATCAGAGATCGCAGCCATGATCCCAAAAGCCGTCATATCATTATTCCCAACAAAAGCAGTGGAAGAAGTATGTTCATCTAAAGCTTGAGAAGCCATATCATATCCGTTTTGATATTCAGAATTATCCGCAGAATATCTTCCGTAAGCAGCAATCGTAGGAGATTTTACCTCCACCCATTCCGGATCAAGACCATGATCTTTAAAACAAGAACGCAGCCCAGCAAGACGATGGATTCGGCCAATCTCTTTTGGGCGGATCGGTGTACAGATATAAGTAATATGCTTATGGCCAAGAGAGAGAAGATGTTCAGCAATAATATATCCAGGCTTTTTACTGTCAAGTTCAACTGCATCAAAACGACATGCATCTGGTTTATCACCGATGGAAACAACAGGGACTTGCTTAGATAATGCATTTGCCTGTGCAATCTTTGTTGGTGGATATAAAGAAATAACGCCTGCAAGTTCAAACCCAGATAAAAGGTTTAAATAGAGTTCTTCTTGAGAGACGTCCCTCAATGTACTGACAGTAAATACGGTATAACCATAATCTTTGGCACGTTCTGTGATCGAATGAATAATCATGGAATAATAACCATTCGAAAGAAGTGGACAAATAACGATGATACTCTTAGCAAGTGCCTGTTCTTTCTTTTTTACACCAGCAACAGGCTTCTTGTAACCAAGTTCTTTTGCACCTTGTCTTACTTTATCGATTGTTTCTTTAGAAAAAGACACATGTGGTTTGTTGCTTAAGATCATAGAGACAGTAGACTGTGATACACCAGTGTATTCAGCAATATCTCTTGTTGTTACTTTGTTTCGCTTTCCCATAAATAGTACCCTCTTTTCTATACATTTCATTTGCAATAGATAAATCAAAAATTATTTTGATTAATTCGAATTACTAATCAAAATAAGCTAGCGATTATTAATATTATACAATTGATTAATACAAAAAACAAGTGAACACGTACTTTAAGAAAAATAATCCAAAAACCGTGAAAGAAATCATTTGTTAATCAAATAAAATGATTAATAGAAAAACTCTGAAAACCGCATAAAATGGGCGTTTGATGGGTTTGACAGACAAAAAAAATTATGGTTAGATAGAGTCAGAAAGCAACAAAAGCAAGTGAAAAACAGGAGGGAATAACAGTGTATGATGTAGCAATTATCGGTGCAGGGATCACAGGCTGCGCTATCGCCTACGAACTTGGAAAATATAATGTGAAAGCTGTAATCGTTGAAAAGGAAAATGATGTTTCTGTAGGAACAACAAAAGCAAACAGCGCGATCATCCATGGAGGATATGATCCAAAGCCTGGAACAAAGATGGCAGAGTACAATATCAAAGGAAATGTCTATACAAAAGAATTATGTGAGAAACTGGATGTACCTTACAAACAGATCGGAGCATTGGTAGTTGCATTCAGTGAAGAAGAAAAGAAAACACTGGAAGAATTAAAACAAAGAGGTATCACAAACGGAGTTCCTGATATGGAAATCTGGGATAAAGAAAAACTTCTAAAAGAAGAACCAAATCTTTCAGACAAAGCCGTTGCGGCTTTAAGTTCTCCAAATGTAGGAATCGTAAGCCCATGGGAATTAGCCCTGGCACTTGCAGAAACAGCCGTATTAAATGGAGTTGAAGTGAAACTTAATACAGAAGTTTCCGGAATCGAAAAAGAAAATGATACATATAAGATAGAAACAAACAACGGAGTGATCGAAGCAAAATACATTTGCAATGCAGCAGGTGTTTTCGCAGACAAAGTTAATGAGATGTGTAATGAAAAGACATTTGAGATTACACCAAATAAAGGAGAATATTACCTAATGGATAAGAGCCAGGGAAATCTGGTCAATCATGTAATCTTCCAATGTCCAAATGAAAAAGGAAAAGGAGTTTTAGTTGCTCCAACGGTTCATGGAAACCTGATCGTTGGACCAGATTCACAGCCAAGTGCAGCGAATGATGTATCAACAACAAAACAGGGACTTGATTTTGTGAGAAATACAGCATTAAAATCTGTACCAGGAATTAATTTTAGAGAGTCTATTAGAAATTTTGCTGGAGTCAGAGCAAGAACAGCAGATCATGACTTCCATATTTATGAAGACAAAAACAACAAAGGGTTTATCAATATCGCAGGAATGCAGTCACCGGGATTATCATCCGCATGTGCAATTGCACCAGATGTTTTAAAGATGCTTGAAAATTCAGGACTTACATTAGAAGCAAAAGAAGATATCGTAGATGAAAGACATATCGACCGCTTCAAACATTTAAGTCATGAAGACAGAGCAAAATTAGTAGAAAAGAATCCAGCATTCGGAAAGATCATCTGCCGTTGTGAAACGATCACAGAAGGTGAGATCATCAACGCAGTGCATCGTCCAATTCCAGCAACATCCATTGATGCGGTCAAGAGAAGATGTAATGCAGGTATGGGAAGATGCCAGGGTGGTTTCTGTGGACCAAGAGTTCAGGAGATCATCGCAAGAGAGCTGAATAAACCATTAGCAGATATTCCACAGGATCGTTTGGGAACAAACATTATCACAGGAGAAACAAAAGATGGAGGTGCCAAATAATGAAGTATGATGTAATCGTTGTAGGTGGAGGACCTGCAGGACTGGCAGCAGCAGTGGAAGCAAGTAAAAATGGTGCCGAAAAAGTTCTGGTTGTAGAACGTGATCAGGAACTTGGAGGAATCTTAAATCAGTGTATTCATAATGGATTTGGACTCCATTATTTCAAAGAAGAATTAACAGGACCTGAATATGCAGGTAAATTCATTGATATGTTAAATGAAACAAATATCGAAGTGATGCTTGATACGATGGTTCTTGACGTAGATGAAACAGAAAAATGTGTACATGCCATGAATAAGAAAAATGGTTATATGAACCTTGAAGGTAAATCCATTATCTTAAATATGGGATGCCGTGAAAGAACAAGAGGAGCCATCGCGATCCCTGGTGATCGTCCGGCTGGAGTGTTTACAGCAGGTGCAGCACAGAGATATGTGAATATCGAAGGATATATGGTAGGTAAGAAAGTACTGATCTTAGGATCCGGAGATATCGGACTGATCATGGCAAGACGTATGAGTTTAGAGGGTGCAAAAGTAGTTGGATGTGTAGAGCTTTGTCCATATTCTAACGGATTAAACCGTAACATCGTACAGTGCTTAAATGATTATGATATTCCACTGTATTTATCACATACGATCACAGATATTCAGGGTGATAAACGAGTTGAGAAAGTTATCGTATCAAAAGTTGATGAAAAGAATCAACCAATTCCAGGAACAGAGATGGAATTTGATGTAGATACTGTATTATTATCTGTTGGATTGATCCCAGAAAATGAATTAACAAGATCTGCAGGAATTACAATGGATCCAGCCACAAGTGGACCAGTTGTATATGAAAACATGGAAACTTCAGCAGAAGGAATCTTCGCAAGTGGAAATGTCGTTCATGTTCATGACCTGGTAGACTTTGTTACAGCAGAAAGCCAGAAGGCAGGAAAGAGTGCTGCAGAATACGTAAAAAATGGAGAAACAAAAGATCAGACATGCATCGATATCAAAAATGGAGATGGGGTCAACGGAATCGTGCCACAGAAAGTACGTCCATCTAATGTAGACAAGAAAGTTGAAGTTATGTTCCGTGCAAGAAACGTATTTACAGATGTAGCGATCAAAGTAAGATCAAATGGTGAGGAACTTGCTTCCTTTAAGAGAGAACACATGGCACCAGGAGAAATGGAAAAGATCGTTATTCCGAAAGCATTTTTAGATAAAGTAGAAAATGGTGAGATCACAGTATCTGTAGAAAAGGTAGGTGCATAAAGATGACAGATTTAATTTGTATCGTATGTCCAAAAGGATGTCATTTAAAAGTTGATGAAGAAAATGGATATAAGGTTACTGGAAATGGATGCCCAAGAGGAGCCGCTTACGGAGAAAAAGAACTGGTAAATCCAACACGAGTGATCACTTCTACAGTCAGAGTAGAAGCAAAGACTGCAAGAAGAGTTCCAGTCAAAACCGCAAGTGATATTCCAAAGGGTAAAATCTATGATATCATGAAAGAATTAGATAAAGTAACAATGAAAGCTCCTGTAGCGATCGGGGATGTAGTGATCCCTAACGTATTAGGACTAGGAGTTGACGTTGTAGCTTGCAAAAAAGTAGCAGAATAAATAAAATGATTAAGTAAAATATTTAAATTTCAGGGGGATAAGAAATGAGCGTTATTACATTTGTTTGTGCAGGTCAGATGAACTCTGCGATCACATTCCCAGCATTTGAAAATGGACACGAGGTACGTCTGGTAGGATCACCTTTAGACAGAGATATCATTGATGGATTAAAGAAGGATAATTTCCATATCACATTAAAGAGAACTCTTCATGATGGGATCAAATATTATCAGATCGAAGAATTAGAAGAAGCATTAGAAGGAGCAGACTTAATCTTAGGTGGAGTCAGCAGTTTCGGACTTGACTGGTTCTGTGACGAAATCCTTCCAGTATTACCAGAAGATGTACCTTTATTAACAGTAACAAAAGGTATGGTAGATTTAGATGACGGAACTTTAGTTCCTTATCCACATATCTTCGAACAGAGACAGCCAGAAGGAAAACATATTAACTTTAACGCCATCGGTGGACCATGTACAAGTTATGAATTAGCAGACCATGATGACAGCCATGTAGCTTTCTGTGGAAAAGACATGGAAACATTAAAATTCATCAAATCTTTATTAACAACAGATTACTATCACATCAGTCTTTCTACAGATGTTGTAGGTGTTGAGTGTGCCGTAGCCATGAAGAATGCTTATGCATTAGGTGTATCTCTTGCAGTTGGTTTAGCAGAGAAGAGAGATGGAGAGATCGGAGCAGTACATTATAATTCTCAGGCAGCATTGTTTGGACAGGGTGTCAAAGAAATGATCCATCTGTTAGAACTGATTCATGGTGGACCAGAAAACATCATTCACGGAGCTGGTGACTTATATGTAACAGTCTTCGGTGGAAGAACTCGTAAGATTGGTACATTATTAGGACGTGGACTGACATTTGATCAGGCAATGGAAGAATTACAGGGTGTAACTTTAGAGTCTATCGTTATTGCAACAAGAACAGCTCGTGCCGTACGTAAACTGGCAGAAAGAGGCGTTGTATCTTTAGATGACTTCCCATTGTTAATGCATGTAGATGCGATCATCAATGAAGGCGCAGAAGTTGATATTCCTTGGGAAAAATTTACGACTGTTGTAGAATAATAAAATAAAAAATTAGAAATTCACGAAAATACTCTCTTTTTGAACAAAATTTAGTGAAAAAAGAGGGTTTTTTCGACCTTTTAAATTTAAAAAAATGCACAAAAAAAGATAAATAATAGACACAAAATTATGCATAATGTAATATGAACATATAATAAAAGAGTCATAGGAGGTAGTTATTATGAAAAAATACATTATGGCACTGGACGCAGGGACAACAAGTAACCGCTGTATCTTATTTAATGAACAAGGTGTGATCTGCAGTGTTGCACAGAAGGAATTTACACAGTATTTTCCTCATCCTGGATGGGTGGAGCATGATGCGGATGAGATCTGGTCTTCCATGCTTGGAGTAGCAGTAGAAGCAATGAACAAGTTAAATATTACACCAGATCAGGTTGCAGCCATCGGAATTACAAACCAGAGAGAGACAACGATCATCTGGGATAAGAATACAGGAGAACCTGTATATCATGCAATTGTCTGGCAGTGCCGAAGAACATCTGAGTATTGTGATCAGCTAAAAGAAAAAGGTCTGACAGAGAAATTCCGACAAAAAACAGGATTAATGATCGATGCTTATTTTAGTGGAACAAAAGTAAAATGGATTCTTGACAACATACCAGGAGCACGTGAAAAAGCAGAGGCAGGAGATCTTTTATTTGGAACAGTAGAAACATGGCTGATCTGGAAACTGACAAAAGGAAGAGTTCATGTTACAGATTATTCAAATGCTGCAAGAACTATGCTATTTAATATTAATACTCTCGAATGGGATGATGAAATCCTTGAAGAACTTGGAATTCCAAAATCAATGCTTCCACAGGCAAGACCATCCAGTGAAGTTTATGGAATGGCAGACGAAAGTTATTTTGGAAAAGAAATTCCAATCGGAGGAGCAGCAGGAGATCAGCAGGCAGCATTGTTTGGTCAGACATGCTTTACAGCAGGGGAGGCCAAAAATACATATGGAACAGGGGCATTTCTGTTAATGAATACAGGAACAAAACCAGTATTTTCTGATAATGGACTGATCACAACCATTGCATGGGGCTTAGATGGAGAAGTTAATTATGCATTAGAAGGGTCTATTTTTGTTGCAGGAGCAGCAATCCAGTGGTTAAGAGACGAGATGAGACTGGTAGATTCATCACCAGATTCTGAATATATGGCTTCAAAAGTAAAAGATACAAATGGCTGTTATGTAGTTCCTGCATTTACAGGACTTGGTGCGCCACACTGGGATCAGTATGCACGAGGAACAATCGTTGGTATCACAAGAGGTGTCAATAAATATCATGTGATTCGTGCGACATTAGAATCTCTGGCATATCAGACATATGATGTGTTAAAAGCAATGGAAGCAGATAGCGGAATCAAATTAAGTGCATTAAAAGTTGATGGTGGAGCAAGTGCAAACAACTTCTTAATGCAGTTCCAGTCAGATATTCTTAATACAGAAGTACGTCGTCCAAGATGTGTTGAGACAACTGCAATGGGAGCAGCTTATCTTGCAGGACTTGCCGTTGGATACTGGAAAGATAAAAATGACGTTATCAACAACTGGAATATTGACCGCAAGTTCCATCCAGAAATGAAAGAGGACGAAAGAGAAGAAAAATTAGCAGGATGGGAAAAGGCAGTAAAATATTCTTTCGGATGGGCTAAAAATTAATATATCATGCAAAACTAAAAAATTAAGAGAAAAGAGGGAAAAACTATGTTACCTTATATTGCAGAATTTATCGGAACAATGCTTTTAATCTTGCTTGGAGATGGAGTTGTAGCAAATGTAAACCTTGAAAGATCAGGAATGAAAGGTGCAGGGGCTGTGCAGATTACATTTGCATGGGGACTTGCGGTACTTGTACCAGCATTTATTTTTGGATCTTCATCAGGAGCTCATTTTAACCCGGCACTTACGATCGCACTTGCGGCGATTGGTAATTTCTCTTGGTCTATGGTGCCAGGATATGTGATCGCTCAGTTTGCAGGAGCATTTGTAGGAGCAGTCCTTGTGTATGTCTTATTTGCAGGGCAGTTTGAGGTAACCAAAGATCAGGGAACAAAATTAGGAGTATTTTGTACAGGACCTTCTATTGCAAACACAGGATTAAACCTGTTAAGTGAGATCATTGGAACCTTTGTTTTAGTTTTTGCGATTCTTGGAATCGGAAATGTGGAAAATGCAGGTTCTATGGGACTTAACTATTTCTTCGTATTTGCAATCATCGTTTCCATTGGTATGTCACTTGGTGGATTAACTGGATATGCGATTAATCCAGCCAGAGATTTAGGCCCAAGACTTGCACATGCAGTTCTTCCAATCCCAGGAAAAGGGGATTCTAACTTTGGATATGCATGGATTCCAGTTGTAGGTCCAATTATTGGAGCATTGCTTGCGGGTGGTTTATTTGTGATTATTCCATGGTAGGGGTCAGGTAAATGAAAGTAGAATAAAGATTGAAGAGATGGATGTTTTCTTAGACAAGAAGACATCCATTTTTTTAATAAAATCAATGAAAACACCTAGAAAAGAAATAGCACGTGCGTTAAGATATATGCAGGATTATAAAATCAAAAAGGAGTCGATGATCATGGAATACAAAAAATTCAACAATCAATACGTAATAAGAATTGACAAAGGCGAAGAAATCTGTGCAAAATTAAAAGAAGTTGCCCAAAAAGAAAATATCAAACTTGCCTACTTAACAGGAATCGGGGCAGCAGGCAAAGTAACAGCTGGTGTTTTTGACACAAAGGAGAAAGTATTCAAAGGTCACACATGGGAAGGTGATCTTGAGATCGTTTCTATCGGTGGAAATATCAATACAATGAATGGGGAAACCTATACACACTTCCATATCAGTGTTGCTGATGAGGCAGGCAATGTCTATGGAGGACACTTAACAGAAGCAGTGATCAGCGGAACTGGGGAACTTGTATTAACAGAAATCGATGGAGTGGTAGACCGCAAGTTTGATGAAGAGATTGGGTTGAATTTATTTGAATTTTAAGATAAAACGGAGGACAAAGATAACATGGAAATGATGACAGGAAGAACATTATTTCGAAATCACAAAGAATATGATCAGAAGGAAGTAGAAATCTGCGGATGGGTAAAAAGCAACCGTGGATCAAAGAAGTTTGGATTTTTGGTTATTAATGATGGTACTTTTTTTGAACCGATTCAGGTCGTATATGATCAGGAGATGGACAACTTTGATACGGTCAGCAAATTAAATGTTGGAACAGCTGTGATCGTTAATGGAACTGTGATCGTGACACCAGATGCGAAACAGCCATTTGAGATCCATGCTAAAAGTGTAGAAGTCGAGGGAGAATGTCCATCTGATTATCCACTACAAAAGAAACGTCACACCTTAGAGTATTTAAGATCAATTTCTCATTTAAGACCAAGAACGAATACATTTCAGGCAGTATTCAGAGTTCGTTCTCAGATTGCATATGCGATCCATAAATTCTTTCAGGAACGTGATTTTGTATACGTGCATACACCATTGATCACAGGACAGGACTGTGAAGGTGCTGGAGAGATGTTCCAGGTAACAACGATGGATCTTAACAAGATTGCAGAAGAAGGAAAAGTTGATTATGAACAGGATTTCTTCAAGAAACCAGTCAGCCTAACAGTCAGCGGACAGCTTGCAGGAGAGACATTTGCACAGGCATTCCGTAATATTTATACTTTTGGACCAACCTTCAGAGCAGAAGATTCTAATACAACAAGACATGCAGCAGAATTCTGGATGATCGAGCCGGAGATTGCATTTGCAGATCTTGAAGATGATATGATCCTTGCAGAACAGATGATCAAATATATCATCAATTATGTAATGGAAAATGCACAGGAAGAATTACAGTTCTTCAATAAATTTGTAGATAAAGGCTTATTAGAACGCTTGAATCATGTGGTATCTTCTGATTTTGGAAGAGTTACTTATACAGAAGCAGTTAAATTATTAGAAGAACATAATGATGAATTTGAATACAAAGTATCTTGGGGAATCGATCTTCAGACAGAACATGAACGTTATCTGACAGAGAAGATTTTTAAGAGACCAGTGTTTGTCACAGACTATCCAAAAGAGATCAAAGCATTTTATATGAAGATGAATGAAGACAATAAGACTGTTGCAGCAATGGATCTTTTAGTACCAGGTATTGGAGAGATCATTGGTGGAAGCCAGAGAGAAGATGATCTTGTGAAACTTGAAGAGAGAATTGCAGAGTTAGGAATGAAACCAGAAGATTATGACTTCTATTTAGATCTTCGCAAATATGGTTCTACAAGACATGCAGGATTCGGACTTGGATTTGAGAGATGCGTAATGTATCTGACAGGAATGTCCAATATCCGTGACGTTATCCCATTCCCAAGAACAGTAAACAACTGCGAGCTGTAATAATGTAAAGAAGTTTTAGAGTGTTATTCACACATGAACAGTAAAGTGTGAATAACACTCTTTTTTTCTATATCGAATGTGGAAAACCAGTCCGGTTTATCATTTGAAGTGAAAGACTGCAAAGAATAAGAAGGTTATAGATAACTAACCTGGTTTTAACATTATTTAAAAGGGATTTTAATAAAATTTTCGCTATTTAACATAGATTTAACATAACTTCACAGAGTTTTTTATAAAGCCATGATAATCTCGGACATGTAAAGAAGAAAAAAGCACTGCGTTTGAAAAACAGATGCAAGACAGTGATTTGTAATTGAAAACAGACATGAGAGAGGATCTGGAGGAAGAAAAATGAAGGAAAACATACAGATTGTTTTCGGGCTGCTTGGTGGCCTGGCGGTTTTTATCTATGGAATGAATATGATGAGTGAATGTCTTCAGAAAGCGGCAGGAGAAAAAATGAAGAAAATCCTGTCACTTTTAACGAGAAATCCTGTAATGGGAGCACTTGCGGGAATGCTTGTTACAGCCGTACTGCAAAGTTCAAGTGCAACGACGGTTATGGCGATTGGTTTTGTAAGTGCAGGACTGATGACACTGCCACAGGCAATTTCTATTATTTTTGGTGCCAATATCGGTACAACAATGACAGCACAGCTGATTGCATTTAAGTTAAGTGACTACATTTATGCAATCATTTTTATTGGATTTATCGTATATTTTATCTCTAAATCAGAACGTGTAAAAAATATTGGTATGACGATTTTTGCGTTCGGTTTACTGTTCCTTGGAATTGAGACGATGGGAACAGTTATGAAACCATTAGCATCAAGCCCTGTTTTCACAGAACTGATCGGCAAAGTGGCAGACATTCCGATTCTTGGAGTTGCTGTTGGTGCATTAATGACTCTTGTAGTACAGAGTTCCAGTGCTACAATCGCAGTGCTCCAGAATTTTGCGGCTCAGCCGGGAGCTGATGGAGTGACAAGTATCATCGGTCTGGCAGGTGCAATTCCGATTCTTTTCGGTGATAACATCGGAACGACGATTACAGCACTTCTCGCAAGTATCGGTCAGCCGAAGGATGCGAAGAGAACAGCACTTGCACACTGTATCTTTAATATTTCAGGATGCTTCCTGTTTATCTGG
>OGOH01002361.1_pt1 | contig 11889 bp, 8 predicted proteins | sample 1552571 | NCBI WGS metagenome assembly OGOH01 (sample SAMEA2580170, study PRJEB22360) | human gut metagenome | biome: human gut; feature: human-associated habitat; material: faeces | place: Denmark | collected 2008/2010
ACTTTGCGCATTTCGTCCCCTCCCTCGGACCCCTCCTGCCATGCCTTATCGGTCCCTTTGACCGGGACATCGTATCTCCCGTGGAACAAAAAACACGCATATGGGTACCCCGGTTTATATTTCTCTCCAAGCAGCTCATAGAAAAGATCCGGGAATGCATCGTCTTTCAGACCTGTCTCCCTGATCCCGTCAAAGAGCTGCCAGATACTGCCCGGCTTTCTTTTTTCTTCCAGGATCCGGTATTCTCTTAACTGTTCATTTGTTTTTGAGATCAGCACCGTCTTGGCAAGTTCTAAGTTTTTGGCTCTTTCGGATGCAGACAGTTTTAAGAAATGCGTATTGAATGTTCCATCCACATATCCCTCTTCGTCAAAATATGCGCCTGCGATCCGGTCTATGGATGCCCGCGCGGGAGTCATGCGCCTGGTCAGTTCTAACATGTCGTCGCGATTTATCATTTTGGTCCTTTCATTCCCGTAATTTATTCCATTAAATTTACACTATTTTTACACTATTTTTCACTATTCTTTCACTATTTTTCTCTTAATTACTTTCCTTTTTTACACAAGCCCCTGAATCAGGATAAACAGGATCAGCAGCGGCAGTATAAACTGGAAATACGGCTTTAACTTTTTCGAGATTTTAAGTCCATCTCCCGTATTTGCCTCGTCAATATATTTATCAAATCCCCAACCCCACTTTGTTACGCTAAACAGCAGATAGATCAGTGAACCGACCGGAAGAAGCAGGTTGCTGACGATAAAATCCTCACTGTCGAGCACATCACGGCCGCCTATCAGATGCAGGCTGCTCCACACATTGTAACCCAGTACACATGGAAGACTTGCGAGCAGGATGATCACTCCATTGATAAGTGCGGCTTTATTTCTGCTCCAGTGAAACATATCCATACAAAATGACATAATGTTTTCAAACACTGCCATGACCGTCGAAAAACTTGCAAAGGTCATGAAAAGGAAAAACAGACATCCCCAGATCCGCCCGCCAGACATATTGACAAACACATTTGGCAGCGTGATAAAGATCAGGCTCGGTCCGGCATCCACTTCCACTCCATAGCTGAAACATGCCGGGAAAATGATCAGTCCAGACATGATCGCTACAAAGGTGTCAAGACCGCAAATTCTTGCGCCCTCACCGGCAAGCGAGTGATCTTTGCCCATATAACTTCCGAAGATCTCCATTGCGGCAACGCCAAGACTCAGTGTGAAAAATGCCTGATTCATGGCTTCCGTGATCACATTTTTAAGCCCTGTCTCTGCAACCGTGTCCAGATTCGGGACAAGATAAAACTTCACGCCTTCTGCTGCACCCTGCAGTGTAATACTGTGCACCGCGAGAACAACAATCAGAATCAGCAGCGCGCTCATCATGATCTTGCTTATTTTTTCCAGTCCGTTCTGCAGTCCCCTGCTGCACACAAAAAATCCCAGTATCACGGTAAGGATCATCCAAAATGCCATCTGTCCCGGATCTGCGAGCAGATTAGAAAATACTGCCGCAGTATTGTCCGCAGTCATGCCGGTCTGGAATTCGCCTTTTAAAAATTTAAAGAAATACGATACCATCCAGCCTGATACGGTCGTGTAATACATCATCAGCATATAGCAGCCAAACATTGCGATCCAGCCGTGAATATGCCACTTGCTGCCTTCTTTTTCGAGTGCTTTATAACCTAACACGGCGCTTTTTCTGCTGGCTCGCCCCACGGCAAATTCCATGGTGAGCACCGGAAGTCCCATTGCTATTAAAAATATCAGGTAGAACAGGACGAAGATGCCGCCGCCGTTTTGTCCAGCCACATAGGGGAATCGCCAGACGTTTCCGATTCCGATGGCGCAGCCGGCGCTTACGAGCAGAAAGCCCAGGCGGGATTTGAAGGATTCTCTTTTCATTTTTATTTTGCTCCGTTTCTTTTTTTACTTAGTGGATTCAAATTCTTTTAGGGCGGTAAGTGCCTGACCACCAAGCAGATACAATATTCCTGTATTGAAGATCGTCATGAGACCGATTCCGACGTCGCCGAGATCCCATACGAAAGTGTAGGCGGCGATTCCGCCGATAAATAGCATAATTAATGCAAGGATTTTGTACAGGGTCTGAAAGATCCATTTATCTCCAAATAAATAGGCGACGTTGCTTCTGGCATAGAAGAGGATGCCTAAAAATGTGGAGAAACTGAATAAAAACAGGGTCACTGCGATGAATATGACGCCAAATTCACCCAGGTGATAGCGCATTGCCGATTGAAGCAGATCCATGCCTTCTTTTCCCGCCACGACATTTTCCGGTGCAGTGAGCATGATCATAGCAGTGCAGCTGCAGATCACAATGGTGTCGACAAATACGCCAAGTGCCTGTGTCAGTCCGGCGCTGACCGGTGTCTCACATTCGGCTGCTGCGGCTGCACAAGGAGCAGAGCCGGAACCGGCTTCGTTTGAAAACAGTCCACGCTTGATGCCGTTCATAAGGACAGCGCCGAAGCCGCCGGAAACTGCCTGTCTTAGCCCAAACGCCTCCTCAAAAATCCGACCAAAAACCGCCGGGATGCTTCCAATATTTTTCAGGATAATAAATATCGTGATTGCAAAATAGCAGACCGCCATAACCGGTACGACCACGTCAAGCACTTTTACCGTCGCATTTTTCCGAAGGACGATCACCGCTGCGATCGCAACCAGTACGATCGTTATGTAGAGTGGCGGGATGCCAAATGCATTTTCAAAGGAAGATACCACGGAATTGCTGATGACCTGGCTGATGCCACACCAGCAGATCAGTCCTGAAATTGCAAAAAGTACCGCGATCAGCACATGCTTTTTCTTCTTTTTCAATTTTTCTTCACAGAAATGATGGATATAATATGCGGGACCTCCGCGATATCCGCCATACAAAGGATCTTTTTCCTTGTGTAACTGTGCGAGCGTCCCCTCCACAAATGCGGTCGAGGAACCGATCAGCGCAGTCAGCCACATCCAGAACACAGCACCGGCACCGCCTGCCGAGATTGCCGCCACAACGCCTACCAGATTTCCCATGCCGACTCTGGTAGCCGTCGAGACGATCAGCGTCTGAAATGTGGAAAGACTGTCCTTCGTTTTCTTTTTTGCCATAAGTGCTTTTATCATATCCGGGAAAAGCCTGACCGGCAAAAATCTTGTGCGGATCGTAAAATAGATTCCTGTCGGAATCAGAAGAATTACAAGTAAAGAAATCCCTATGCTGCTTTCCTGCGGCAAAGGGATCGTAATCAGATCTCCCCATAAAAATGCGTAGATCTTTTCAATGACCGAGACTATCATAGTATATACCTTTTCCATCCTTAGTTTGTACTTTCTCTATCATACTATAGATTGTCTCTTTCATGCAATAAACAAGTGATAATTTAATGTAATATAGTTGAAATATTTTTATTCTGTTACATTTTCAGTTTCCGGAATTTTAAATTTCTGGATCATTCCCTGCAGACTCTCTGCCTCACTGCTCATCTCCTGACTGGCAGCCGCACACCCCTCAGATGTTGCAGAATTTGTCTGCACAACGTCATTGATCTGCTCAATTCCCTCATTGATCTGCTGGATTTCTGTTGTCTGTGTCTCTAATGTATCCGCAATATGTGTAACGTCTTCCGTAATCAGCTTGGAGTTCTCTGCTACCTCCTCCAGCTGTGCCGCAGTCTCTTCCGCGATTATCATACCTTTTTCTACCGCATTCACAGATGTTTCAATCAGTGATGCTGATTCTTTTGCCGCCTGGGCACTCTGTTCAGCTAATAAATTTACCTGATTCGCTACAACTGCAAATCCTTTTCCTGCCTCTCCGGCTCTTGCCGCTTCAATAGAAGCATTCAACGCCAACAGATTTGTCTGGGAAGCAATTTCATTAATTGTTGCAATAATCTTATCAATCTCTTTTGATGCCTCATTAATCTCATGCATAGAAGCAACCATTTCATGCATCTTACCATTGCTGTCTGAAATGGCATTTCCAAGTTCATCCACTCTTCCACTGATTGCTTTTGCAGATTGCGAATTTTTTTCTACCTGTTCAGAAACCCCGGCAACTGTAGCCGTCAGTTCTTCTACAACCGCTGCCTGATTCGTAGCTCCATCTGCAAGATCATTGGAACTTGATGCCACCTGGTCTGCTGCACTTGAAACCTCACTCGAAACATTTTTAATTCCTTTGATCGTTTCTGCCATACTCTTCTCAAATGACATGAAAGAATTTAAAATACCGACAAAATCTCCCTTCCACTCTACTTCCGGCTGAACATCAAAATTTCCTTCTGAGAACAGTTTCATTGCACGATCAATATCATCTACATAAGTTCCCAAAATACGAATTGATTTGCGCATACTGTGCGCCAGTCTTCCAATCTCATCCTCCGAATGATATTCCAGCGTACTGTGTAAATTTCCTTCTGTCAGTTCCTTTGCAACGTCTTCCACTGCATGTAACGGATCCAGAATTGTTTCAAGTACCTTTTTACTTATTACCTTAGCCAGTGTGCATGCACAAACCAGACAGATAATAATACACACCATTCCTGCAACAGCAAAAATAATTGTAGTTCTTGCAGACTGCTCACTTACTTCATCTGTGATCTCATCTAATCTTATGGCAATTTCCACAAGTTTATTTAATGCAGGTGTACAACTATTAAAAATTTCATCAATCGCTTTCTCTTTTTCGCCATTTTTAATTTCTTCTATAATCGAATAACCAATGTTTCCCCAATCAGAAAGAGCAGATGCATACTCATTATATTCCTCATCCGGTAAGACTTTGGTTTTCTTTAATATTTCCAGCTGCGAATCCACTTCTGTAAGCAGCTTTTTTACATTCTGCTCATAACTGTCATAAGCAGATGTATCATTATTTAATGCCATTTCCCTGATATTTCTCGCTGACGTATTCACATTGATCCTGCAGATTTTTACCGCCTGATCCGCAGCATTGACATCATCTATATAATGTAACATATTAGCAAATAACACACCTATGACCACAATAGAAAACAGACCCGAAATCAACATCATACTAATGACTTTTCCGTAGCCATAGTTTATCCTCTCCTGCAGATGCATATTTTCCAATTTGTCTTTCATTGTACTCTTTTGTGACAACATAGATTGTTATTTCCTTTCTCTATTGAATTTTTGAATTTTTACTCTTATATACCAAATTCCATTTTTAAAGTCAATACGGTTTCGGTTCAATTTTTCATATTCTACTTTTCGCATAATATTCAGCACATCCCACGCAAAAAAATTCAGCACTTTTACTAAAAAAGAAAACCACCACTCCCCGGCTCCCGGTTTGTGATGGTTTCCTGCTATATTATTCTGTCCACTTCTTAAATTCTTCATCCGTACATTTCACATAATGTGTCCCGGACACCAGATGATCCGTTCCCTTATTATAATCAATGCCGGAAGTCTTGTAATCGTAGCTCAGTGCCACACGATTTTTTTCCACGACCGGATTCGGTGCAGGTATCGCAGAAAGAAGGCTCTTCGTATATGGGTGGATTGGATTCTCAAAGATTTCCTCCGTTGTTCCGGTCTCTAAGAGATGTCCCAGATGAAGTACCCCGATGCGATCCGAAATATATTTGACCATGGAAAGATCATGTGCGATAAACAGATACGCGGTTCCTGTCTCCTGCTGGATATCCTTCATCAGGTTAACGACCTGTGCCTGAATGGAAACGTCCAGCGCAGAGATACACTCATCTGCAATGATCAGTTTCGGGTTCATGATCAGCGCTCTCGCAATTCCGACACGCTGTCTCTGTCCACCGGAAAACTGATGCGGATAACGGCCCGCATGTTCCGGCGCAAGTCCAACTTTTGCCAGGATGTTTTTGATCTTTTCCTCACGCTCTGCGCGTGTCTTGTACATATGATGGATATCTAACCCCTCGCCGATGATATCGCGCACCTTTTTTCTTGGATTTAAGGATGCCATCGGGTCCTGGAAGATCATCTGCATCTGCGTGCGCAGTGCCTGGCTGTTTGCCTTATTGATTCTGCCGCTGATGTCCATTCCATTAAAATTGATCTCCCCGGCGGTCGGATCATAAAGTCTTATGATACTTCTTCCGATCGTTGATTTTCCGGAACCGGATTCCCCGACCAGACCATATGTCTCACCCGGATAGATCTGAAAACTTACGTTTTCCACCGCATGCACGGTATAATTATTACTTACCTTAAAATATTGTTTCAAGCCTTTCACGGTAAGAAGAGGCTTACTGTTTTCATTCACCGTCATCGATCTTTGCCTCCTTCTTCATTCGCGCAATACGCTCTTTTAATTCAGGCGGCATTTCTGCCTTCGGTGCCCGCGGATCTAACAGCCAGGTTGCCGCATAATGTGTATCTGTCACCTGAAACATTGGCGGATCTGCCTTGTCGTCGATCTCAAGCGCAAACTGGTTACGCGGTGCAAACGCATCGCCCGGTTTTTCGTTTAACAGGTTTGGCGGAGAGCCAGGGATCGTGTAGAGTCTCTCATCCGCAGTGTCAAGATCAGGCATTGCGGAAAGCAGTCCCCAGGTATACGGATGTTTCGGATCATAGAAGATCTCATTGATCATACCTTTCTCAACGATTTTTCCGGCATACATGACATTGACGTAATCTGCCACTTTGGCAACCACGCCGAGGTCATGTGTGATGTAAATAACGGAAATGCCTCTCTCTTTCTGTACCCTGCGGATCAGCTCGATGATCTTTGCCTGAATCGTAACATCCAGTGCAGTCGTCGGCTCATCACAGATCAGAAGATCCGGGTTGCAGGCAAGCGCGATGGCAATGACCACACGCTGTCTCATACCACCGGAGAGCTGGTGCGGATAGTTTTTCATACGTTTTTCCGCATCCTCGATACCAACCTCTTTTAACAGTTCTACTGCCTTATCCCAGGCTTCTTTCTTCGGTGTCTTAAAATGCCAGATCATACCTTCCATGATCTGTTTTCCGATCGTCATGGTCGGATCAAGACTCGTCATCGGATCCTGGAATACCATAGCAATTCTTTTTCCATTGATATGTCGTCTGATCCACTTTTTATCTTTTGTTAAAATGTCTACCGTCTGCGGTGTTCCATCCGCATGATGATAGGAAAATTCTATAGTACCGCCCGTTACTTTCGCATTGGATGCCAAAATACCCATGGCAGCTTTCATTGTTACGGATTTACCGGAGCCGGACTCACCAACGATCGCAACTGTCTCGCCCTTCATCAGGTCAATATTGACTCCACGGATGGCGTGCACGCTTCCTGCAGTCGTCTGAAACGTAATATCCAGGTCCCGTATTTTTAAAATCTGTTCTTTTGTCTCTGACATATACGAATCCCCTTTCTTACATTTCTTTCAGCTTCGGATCTAATGCTTCACGTAAACCATCTGCTACAAGGTTAAAGCTTAACATCAAAAGAGCCATTACAACGATCGGCGGAATGATCTGGTACGGATGTGTGGTAAAACTGTTAAATCCTTCGGAGATCAGTGAACCAAGTGAACACTGTGGCACCGGAATACCAAGACCTACGAAACTTAAGAATGCCTCGGTAAAGATCGCTGTCGGGATGGAGAACATTACCTGTGTAATGATCGGTCCAATGATATTTGGCAGAACTTCTTTAAAAATAATAAAGAAATTTCCTGCTCCAAGTGTCCGTGATGCAAGTACAAATTCCTGCTCTTTTAATTTCAGCATCTCAGCTCTTGCAATACGGCTCATGCCGACCCACTCTGTCAGCATCAATGCAAAAATAATGGTAAGCATACCCGGCTGCAGTACCAGTAACAAAAGTGTTACGATTACAAGACGCGGAATACCGTTCGCGACTTCCAGAAACCGCTGCATGAACATATCGACTTTCCCGCCAAAATATCCGGAGATCAGTCCATAGCTCATACCGATCACCATATCGATGATAGCGGCTGCTACGGCGATAATCAGGGAAACGCGTGCACCGGACCAGGTACGTGTCCAGATATCACGTCCGAAGTTATCACTTCCGAACCAGTAGTAAAGATCATCTAAGCCTTTTTCTTCATAGTAATTGATCTTTTTGGTTCCGGTCGTTGTTTTCATGCCCTCACTGCCATCGAAGATACCAAGTTTTTCAAGACCTTTTACCCTCGGTGCAAAGTTCTTCTGTGTCAGTGACTGTTCGGAGTAACTGAAATCATTCATCCCCGGGCCAATAATTGCAAATACCGTAATGATAATGATCAGGATCAGACCGATCACTGCACTGATTTTTTTGAAATAGCGGATCAATACGTCTTTCCAGAAACTCTGTGCTGCAAAGTTATCATCTAACGCAAGTTCGCCATCCGTATGTTTAAATTTAAAATCTGCCTCGACCGGTATGTAGCCGGCAGCATCATTTCCCACATTCATGGTATTTTCCTGTGACACCATATCAGTCTCCTTTCTTTGCCAGACGAATTCTCGGGTCAATGATTCCGTAAAGGATATCTACCACAAGCATGATGGCAATGTACATTGCAGAATAAATAAAGCTTAATGCGATAACCACGTTGTAGTCGTTCGACTGAATGGCATTTACCAGAAGACTTCCGACACCCGGTATTGCAAATATTTTTTCAACAACCAGAGAACCGGTCATCAGATCGACGATCAGCGGTGCAAGCACAGTGATGATCGGGATCAATGCATTTCGAAGCGCATGTTTGAAAATCAGCGCTGAACCTGAAATTCCTTTGCTCTCCGCAAGCAGCATATAATCACTGCCGAGCACTTCTAACATTTCACTTCGTGTAAAACGGGCGATTGACGCCATCGTAAACATCGAAAGTGAGATACTGGGCAGCACGCTTGATCCGAAAATATCGCTCTCCGAAAACAGCATCGGGAACCATCCTAATTTAAATCCGAAGTTATAGCTGAGTGCCAGCGCAAACACATACGATGGCACCGACACACCGATAACCGAAATGATCGTCGCTAACGAATCCCATATCGTATCATGCTTTAACGCCGCAAGAAGCCCGAGCAGAAGCCCGACCACGGCACCAATTAACACCGCATATCCTCCGATACTGATGGAGATCGGAAGTCTTGTTTTTATCAACTGGGAAATTGGTGTATTCTTTGAGATATTGTAGCTTACGCCAAGGTCTCCTTTTAACATATTGCCTACATATTTCACAAATTGTACCGGCAATGGCTGATCCAGTCCATATTTCGTATACAGTGCTGCTCTCTGGTCTGCATTTAACTTCTCATCGTTGAATGGAGAACCCGGCATCAGCTGCATCAAAATAAACAGAACGAGCAAAATTGCAAGCAGCGTAAACAGAGACGTTACGATTCTCTTAAGTGCATATTTTTTCACGTTCTAATCCTCCTTGTTTTCCGAAGGAAAATGCCTGCTATGCATGCTATGCTCAATAGCTTGCATAGCATGTGCCTCTTGCAGGAGCAGAGGATTTTCCTCCTTGTTTTTCCGTTCACGACATAGGAAATTCCTGCCTCATTTCCTATAGCGTCAACAATATGATGAAATTGCCGCACCAAAGTTTTGCACTTTAGTGCGGCTATATTCATTTTCCTGTAAAACAGGATTTCTACTGTCTAAATTTCTTTATTCAGTCTTTACAGCATCTTTGTATACACGGTTGATAGCTACCGGATGATACTCAACGCCTGTTACTTTAGAAGAAAGCATCTCTGCGTTGCACTGTGTGTAAAGCGGATAAATAACTGCCTCATCCATAACGATCTTCTCAGCATCGTAAAGTCTTGCCCAGCGTCCCTCTGCATCTGTGCAAAGATCACCGGTTGTACACTCATCAATGATTGCATCGTAATCTGCGTTGCTCCACAGACCGTAGTTGTTAGAGTTATCTGTTACCCACATTCCAAGATATGTCATTGGATCTGCGTAGTCCGGTCCCCAACGTGTTAAACCTAACTGGAAGTTACCGTTCTGCATGTCTTCCACACGCTGTTTCTTCGGCTCAACAACCAGGTTTACGGTCAGTCCCGGAAGAGCTGTCTCCCACTGCTCTTTTAATACCTGCGCTACTTTCTGAGGTGCGTCATCTGCATCTACTACCATGTCTAAAGTGATCTCAGATTCACCAAGTTCCTCTAAACCTTTTGCCCAGTAATCTGCTGCTTTTGCAGTATCATAAGCACATACATCAGAGAATTTTGTCTGATCTTCGGAGAAGTCAGATCCGTCCGGACCTGCTGCGAACTGCATTGGAACTGCTGTGTATGTAGAAGCAGAACCATCTTTTAATACATCTGCTGTGATGGAATCACGGTCGATTGCCATTGTCATTGCAAGACGGATATTTAAGTTTGCGAGTTCAGGAACAGAATTCATATTCGGGCTGACATACCATAAGTAACCGGCACCAACGGTTGTGAATTCAGGATCATCTTTTACCTGATCAACCTGCTCACCGTTTACTAATGTTGTATCAAGCGCTCCTGTCTGGTAGCTCATTAATGCCTGCTGTGAATCCTGGATTACCTGATAACTTAATCCGGAAAGTTTTACTCTGTCGGTATCATAGTAGTCTGCATTTTTTGTTAAATGGAATGCAGTTGCTGCCGGCTGATAAGAATCCAGCACAAATGCACCGTTTGATAATACTGTCTCAGGACTTGTTGCAAATGTATCTCCACAGGAAGTAAAGAACTCCTCATTTACCGGATAGAAAGTCGGGAAATACATCAGAGAAGTGAAATAGCTGACTGGTACATTCAGTTCGACCTGAAGTGTATTGTCGTCTACTGCTGTCACACCAAGTTCACTCTTGTCTTTCTCACCTGCGATGATCTCTGCTGCATTTTTAATCTGACCGATATCGCTTAACATATATGCATACTCTGATGCGACATCCGGATCAACAGCTCTCTGCCATCCGAATACGAAATCTGCTGCGGTAACCGGTGTGCCGTTGCTCCATTTTGCATCGGTACGAAGATGGAATGTATAAGTTAAACCATCGTCTGATAAATCATAGCTTTCTGCGATTGCCGGAACTGCCTGTCCGTCTGCATCCATCTGCATCAGACCGTCGGTGTAATCAGCGATTACCTCAAAGGATGTTCCGTCGGTAGCCTGCTGCGGATCGAGTGACTCGACCGGAGTTTCAAGCATAACATTCATGTCTGATGCGCTTGCTGCGGCATCTGTTCCTGCAGCATCACCTGCTGCACTGCCTGTCTCTGTGCCTGTGGTTGTTCCCTGTGTTGCAGAAGAACTGTTCCCGCCACAGCCTGCAAGACCAAGCATCATTGTTCCGGCCATCAAAATAGCCAAAACTGCTTTGTTTTTTTTCATAATAGTAATCCTCCTTGTTTTGCGGAGCAAAATGCGACTGCCTTTGCAGGAGCAGAGGATTTTCCTCCTTGTTTTGCGGAGCAAAATGTCTGCTATGCCTGCATAGCATGTGCCTCTTGCAGGAGCAGAGGATTTTCCTCCTTGTTTTTGCGAAGCAAAAATCCGAGTCCTCTGACGAGGAGAGGATTTTCCTCCTTAATAAAAATGCGCAAAGATGGCTCTTTTCCTCTGCGCCCCTTTACGCTGATAACACTTTAGCACATCACATTACAAAATGCAAGTATTATGTTATACATTTTGTACTTTCGTACTATTTTCCGTTAATATAATGGGTGAATAGCTTTTATTTTCCCTCACTCAAACAATCATGATTTTAAAATTTTTTGCCACCTTAATCCTATGATGTTGAGCTCAAATAGTGCAGTTTGTCAATCAAAAATCTTGCATGTACTATTGTCATCCTATAAAGATTCGGGTGTCAAAAGGTGGTTTTCAATTTTGGGTCTGTCAAATTGCACAAAA
>OGOH01002370.1_pt1 | contig 11808 bp, 8 predicted proteins | sample 1552571 | NCBI WGS metagenome assembly OGOH01 (sample SAMEA2580170, study PRJEB22360) | human gut metagenome | biome: human gut; feature: human-associated habitat; material: faeces | place: Denmark | collected 2008/2010
TCAATTGCCATTGCGTTAATCGGCAAGCACAAGGCGCACGAGAGCAAGTATCTGAGGAAATCCGTGGGTAATGCTTTAAGGGACATAAGCAAGGAGCACGCGGAATTGATACGGAATGAGGTTCAACAATGGGACTTGACCAATCCCCGAATTCTCTTTACCTACAAACTTGCGGCGAAATTATTAAAGTAAAAGAACCAAGAAATATGAAGTTACAAACAAACCGACTGATTTTAAGACCGTGGCAGGAAAGTGATGCCGAATCACTTTACAAGTATGCGCAAAATCCTAATATTGGTCCAATGGCTGGTTGGCCACCACATACTAGCATTGAAAACAGTCGTAAGATCATCACGACTGTCCTTAGTACCCCAGAGACTTACGCTGTTGTATTGAAAGAGACCGGTGAAGCCATTGGTAGCATTGGAATAATGACTGTAAGAAGTGAGATTTACAGTGCAAAGATGGCAGATAGTGAGTGTGAGATCGGGTTCTGGATTGGCGAACCATTCTGGGGAAAAGGCCTAATTCCCGAAGTGGTGAACGAATTGCTTAGGTATATCTTCGAGGATTTACGCAAGACAGCCGTTTGGTGTGGTTACTTTGACGGTAACAAAAAGTCTAAAAGAGCATAGGAAAAATGTGGATTCACTTACAGCCATACAGAATACAACAAATTCGTTCCATTGATGAATGAATTTCGCATAGAACACTTCACAAAACTCACCTTGGAAAAGTGGAGAAGCAAAAAAGACAAGAATAGCGTAAATACCAAAAGTACTATCGGACAATAAACTATCGGAACAAGTCTTGACTATTACAGGTTATTTTTTTGAACAGGCTCAGAAACTGTATAAAATATGACAGCCTATTGTCTTATTTATGACTTACGATAATAATATGGCAATGAAGTTTCTTTACAAGGAGGATTTAGAAATGGCAATAGAAAAACAGTACCTATCAGATGTTGCAGCGATACTGTCTCACCGACATGATAACGGTGCAGACCTTTGGGCAACACCGGACAATAAACTGCTCAAAGGATCTCCCTTTTCCACTTTTGATAGTGTGCTTTATCTTTTGGAGCTTGGAATGTCACCACAAGAGCCTGTTTTGAAAGCGGCTGCGGATTTGATTTTCAGTGCTTGGCAGGAGGATGGGCGATTTAGAATATACCCGACAGGAGGTATCTATCCTTGCCAAACAGCGATTGCTGCCAACGTGCTATGCCACATGGGATATGCCGAGGATGAAAGGCTTCAAAAAACTTTTCAGCATTTCTTAGATATCCAGTATAAAGATGGCGGTTGGAGGTGCAATAAATTTTCTTTCGGACATGGGGAAGAAACCGAGTATTCAAATCCACAACCGACACTCAATGCACTTGACGCATTTCGTTTTAGTCAATATCTCAATAATGAACCTGCACTGGACAGAGCTGTTGAATTTTTGCTGGAGCATTGGGTTATTCGCAAGCCAATCGGCCCATGCCACTATAGAATTGGTACGCTATTTATGCAGGTCGAATACCCATTCAGAAACTACAATTTGTTTCAATATGTATATGTCTTGTCTTTTTATGGCTATGCCAAAAATGACCGTCGTTTCCTTGAAGCCTTTGAGACTCTCAAATCTAAAACGGTTGAGGGAAAAATTGTAGTAGAACGTGTTGTGCCAAAGTTGGCAAAGCTCTCTTTCTGTAGAAAAGGTTTCCCAAGTGAACTTGCGACAAGGAGGTATTCTGAAATTTTGGAAAACCTGAACAAGGGACATTGATTACTTGTAAAAAGAGATCATTTTAAATATTTGAGCAGAGCTTAGCCTCATATAGTTGCCATGAACGGTAAATAAAAGCCATTGTTGTGATAGCAGGATTTTTATGCTCCTAAACAAGAAACAGCAGCCGTCTTTCTCTTCAAAAAGTTAAACATGGTGGGTGTATTAAAGTCGCCTTTTTAAAATATACGACGGTATCACAGGAGGTATTGTCGTGAGAATTTTGTATCGCAACAACTTGACAATCGGTGGCTTGTTAAAAAATCCTGTCCCCCGAAGAACTGCTACAATGTCTATATGAATATGAAGCGACGCAAGGACGACAGCTGCACATATTTCCTTGATGAACTCAGGGAAAAGCTGAACAAGCGAATGGTAGAGAGCGACCTGAAAGGCGGCAGGTTCAAGAAACGGTAATCGCATGCAAAAGGTTAATCAGGCTTCCTAAAGTAAAATGGAAGCCTGTTTTTCTTTCATTAAGGAATAACAATACACAGTAAAAATTATTGCCGATGTTGCCATTTCTCTTGAAATTCACGAGTGAGTTGTACGATTTCACCTCCGATTATTGCCAGTTCAAGCGTCAGTTTCTCCAATTTGGCAAGCATCGCAAAAGCTTTCTTCTCGGTGAGATTGCTCTTCAGAGCGACCACAGTCTGGTTATAATTCACCCCCACGCTGCGGAATTGCCCGTACAAAGTCGTTAGCTTCTGATAATAATCAAACAACGAACGATCAACTTTTATCACCCGAAAAGTCTCATTAAAGACCCTTGCCTTGATGAATAGTGACAGACTTGGTACACCACTTTCCTCTTTCATCGTGAGGAAATGAGCGTATTCCGTCGGTGTGAAATTGACCGAAACACGCTTTTCTGTCTTCTCTTTGGAGCGTGCGCTCTGAATTTTCTTCATTTTCATTTCTTACTTCGGATTTTAGTGTTTCACGGCATCACCGGCATTTGAGACATCGCATTCTCTCTTTCAAGAAAAAACGACTTCGGAGTTTTTTCAGCCCTCTGCAAGAGCAAGGGTTTTATGCTGCAAAAACGAAGTCATGCTGCATAAAACATATCTTGCTATTTGCTCCGGCGCAAATAAATCCGTCCGCGAAGGATGGAAGTCGAGTCTCTCAGGAAAGGATGCTTCATGCCTCGAAAACTTCGGCTTACCGCTTGGTGCAAAGTTACTAAGGCTTGCGCCTAAATCACTTACCTCTCACGACGCCACAAATACGCAAATCGGAGCCACAAGTACGCAGTTAGCAAAAAGGGTGGAAAAAGAGCTTCGAAGGCATCTGTATTTGCCCGTCGAAGGGCAAATCGAAGATGTCCTCCATCGCAAAAGTCCCTGATTGGGATGCGTTCCTTTTCGAGAGGATATACAGCGAATACGTATGGAACTTCGACAATGCAATCGAAGGGATGTATCTGCGAACGACGGTACAATTGTCCCGACGAAGACAGAGGGAAATCCGCGATGGGATTCCTGAATGAAGGGATGGGCAACTCCACTTTTTATGCAGGCGGGGACAGCTGTCATCATCGGCACATATCCCTCTGCACAAACAGAGTTCCCCGAACGTCGGCACATCCGAACAGGTAAGAGGACCAGCGTTGGAATGGATTAACTGACATGGGCAGATTTCCATGATAAAGTATATGTAGAGTAAAACTCTAAAAGACAATGATATGTACAAGGGTCTTTCATTGTCTTTTATGTTTTTATCAGTTGAATAATGTTCCGGCGGATAGAAATTCGTACTCGTTGGACTCGCAACTCTCCGCAAAGAGTTGATACTCCATATTTTGATTTTATGCGGATTCCAGAGGTGAGGGAGCCAGAGTTTCCATTTTTCACTTTCTCTATCCTCGTGTTTCCGACTTTTTTTGCGTATTTCCGTCGGGTCGGTCGTTTTCGTTTCAGTGGCGTAAAAAGGTAGGGCTTAGGACAAACAAGGTTTTATGGCGAGAATACTACCTGCAATGAAATGGAAGTGTGGAGATTGTCGTCTAAACGGCTTGCCGCCCCGACCTTTTTTGTCCGTGAAAGCCCGGAACTACCTTTGCCGCTGACAACGAACAACCGATCCCGATGCGAATACATAGAGTAGAATGTGGAGAGGAACACCGCAGAGGACAGAGCGAAAAAATGAAAGGCAGCCTTCACAAGAAAGACTGCCATAATCATGGGGAATAAGACGAAAAGAATGAAAACTGTTGTCTGAACAGACAACTATTAGAAAAGAAAAACGGAGAAAGTTTCGTCTTTCTCCGTAGAAAATGTTACCTTTGCAATAGGTTATTCGAGTTATGCAAAGCGTTGTGTGTCATTGCAGAAGATAGGTCGCCAAATCATTACCTACTGCATTTCATAACTCATAAGGCTGTTCATATCCAATTACTTAGACCTAAATAATAGATTTTTATAAAAAACAAAAAATATTCTCAATTATTTCAAATATTGAAATCAAGTATTTTTTGTCCCTATTTGTAATATGGGAAGTAACTGTATCACGCATTCTGTTCCGCAATAGGTTTGTTGTATACAGTATGGATGTATCCTGTTTTCTAAGGGAATCTGACTTTTTATTTTTTTGCTGTGTAAGTTTTGCCACATTATTTTTACCTTTGTCGAAATCAATTTAGAAGAAAATTGAATACAAAGGATTTACTGCAAAAATATCTCTCTGCCCGGGCGGTGAAAAAGTTAACGGAGCTGTTAACTACCCGTAGTGACCGGAAATACAGACTTGTCAACAATGCCGGTTCGGTGACTTCCCTGATTGTCGGAGCCATGCGTATCACCCGGCCGGGGTTGCGGGTCGTTGTGCTGAACGACCGGGAAGAAGCTGCCTATTTTTATAATGATATATTGGCTTTGGCCGATGAAAAACAAATCGCCTTTTTGCCTTCTTCTTATCGCAGGATGATTAAAGAGGAAGAGAAAGATAACGATTCGGTCCTGGTGCGTACCGAAGTGCTGAATAATATCCGGAATGGCGAAGTCGATACTTTGATTACTTATCCGGAAGCATTGGCTGAAAAGGTCGTCGACCGGGAAGTGCTTTCCCGCATGTCGATGGTGGTGAATCAGGGAGATGCCTTATCGATTTCTTTCGTCGAAAATCTTTTGGTAGAATACGGGTTCGAACGGAATGATTTTGTCTATGAACCGGGACAGTTTTCGATCCGGGGGAGTATTGTGGATGTGTATTCTTTTGCAGAAGACCAGCCGGTCCGGATAGATTTTTTCGGAGATGAGGTCGAATCGATTCGTTTTTTCGATATCGAGACCCAGTTATCCGATAAAAAGACCGGGAAAGTATCGATCGTTCCTGATCTCAGTGGCAAAACAGAGGCCGGAGGATTTAAACATACGGACTTGAGTTCCTATTTCTCTGTTAAACCGGTCTGGTGGATCAAAAATGGGATGTTCCTTCACGATAAAGTGAAAGCTTTATATGCCGAAGCCGGGGAAGAGCTCGTCACTTCTGCCGAAGGACTGATGAATTATCTCGAAGATTGCCATGTGGTGGAATGGGGACCGGATATGTATTTCCGGGGAGAAACGATAGACGTAGCCTGTGAACCTCAGCCTCCGACCAACAAGCATTTCGATTTGCTGGCAGAGACTTTGCAATCCCGCCAGGCCAACGATTACCGGTTGTATATCTGTTCGAACAATGAAATGCAAATCCAGCGTATCCGGGATATTTTTAAAGATAAAGGATACGAAATCGGTTTTACCTGGCTGGAAGGCGTAATACATGAAGGATTTTCGGATTCGAATGAAAAGATTTGTGTTTATACGGAACATCAGATTTTCGATCGTTATCATAAATACCGCCTGCAGACTACCCGCATCCGGCAGGGGAGGGAATCGATCACCCTGGGGGAATTGCAAAATTTGCATCCGGGGGATTATGTCGTGCATATCGACCATGGGATCGGACGATTCGGCGGACTGGTCAAAATCAACAACGATGGCAACGAACAGGAAGCGATCCGGCTGGTATATAAGAATAATTCGGAATTGTATGTCGGATTGCATTCCCTGCATAAAATATCCAAATATAAGGGGAAAGACGGTGTTCCTCCTGTCGTGAACAAATTAGGAGGAGACGCCTGGAATAAACTTAAACAGAAAACTAAGTCCCGGGTAAAAGATATTGCAAGGGAGTTGATCGCCCTCTATGCCCGCCGCAAGAAAGAAGCTGCTTTTGCTTTTTCTAAAGATAGTTATTTGCAGGAAGAAATGGAAGTGTCGTTTATGTATGACGAGACTCCCGATCAGATAAAAGCGATCGAAGCGGTAAAAGCCGATATGGAAAAACCTCAGGTAATGGACCGCCTGATCTGTGGAGATGTGGGATTTGGGAAGACTGAAGTTGCAATCCGGGCCGCTTTTAAGGCTGTGGCCGATAGCAAACAGGTGGCTGTCCTGGTGCCGACGACTGTTTTGGCTTATCAGCATTACCATACTTTTTCCAGGCGGCTGGAAGGCATGCCTTGTCGGGTGGAATATATCAGCCGGATGAAGAAACCCGGAGAAATTAAGAAAATCCTGAACGATCTGAAGGAAGGCAAAGTAGATATCATAATCGGTACCCATCGGCTGACCAGCAAAGATGTCGTATTTAAAGATCTGGGATTGTTGATCGTCGATGAGGAACAAAAATTCGGAGTCGGGGTAAAGGAAAAACTGAAGACCCTGAAATTGAATGTAGATACCCTGACTATGACGGCGACTCCGATCCCGCGTACTTTACAATTTTCATTGATGGGAGCCCGCGATATGTCGATTATCCGTACTCCGCCGCCTAACCGTTATCCCATTGTAACGGAATTGCACCGTTTCGACGAGCAGCTGATCAAAGAGGTGATTCTTTATGAAATGGCCCGTAACGGTCAGGTGTTTTTTATCCACAACCGGGTCGAGACCATCCGGGATATTCAGGGCATGCTGCAACGGATTGTCCCGCAGGTGAAAACCTGTGTTGCACATGGACAAATGGAAGGCGAAGAACTTGAAAAAGTGATGCATGATTTTGTCCGGGGCGATTACGATGTTTTGATCGCTACGACTATTATCGAGTCGGGGCTGGATATTCCGAATGCCAATACGATGATCATCAACCAGGCCCAGAATTATGGGCTTAGTGATCTGCACCAGCTGAGAGGCCGGGTGGGACGTTCGAATAAAAAGGCTTTTTGTTATTTATTGACCCCTCCTTTGGATACGGTTAATTCGGATGCCAGGCGCCGGCTGAAAGCGATCGAAGATTTCAGCGGTTTAGGAAGTGGTTTTAATATAGCGATGCAGGACCTCGATATCCGCGGGGCCGGGAATATCCTGGGAGCGGAACAGTCGGGATTTATTGCTGAAATCGGTTACGAAACCTATCAGCGTATATTGAATGAAGCTCTGCTGGAATTACGCGAAGAAGAGTTCCCTGGAATGGAAACGCCTCCGACCGAACAAAAGCAGGCTTACGTTGCCGATTGTGTGATCGAATCCGATTTCGAAGTATTGATTCCGGATACCTATGTGGAGAATATCAGCGAGAGAATTCGGCTGTATCGGGAGTTGGACAATATTCCGGATGAGGCCGGCCTGGAGAAATTCGGGCAAGAGCTGAAAGACCGTTTTGGCGAAATTCCGGCACAGGTGACCGGATTGATGGAAATTGTGAGGATGAGACGCCGGTGTATGGATTTAGGGATCGAGAGATTATTGGTGAAGAATGGGAAAATGATCATGTATTTTGTCGGCGAACAGACTTCTCCTTTTTATCAGTCGGCCTTGTTTGCCGCTATACTGAGGTTTGTGCAGCTGCAAATTTTGCCTTGCCGGTTCAGTGAAAAAAATAATAAATTATCGCTCGTGTTTACAGAAATTACGAATATTATGAAAATGTCGCGTTATGTGCGGGAGATGTGGGAGAAAACAGAGGCAGGTAACAGATGATAGATCAGAGATTTGAATTTTAGGCAATGAATTTGGTAATCGATATCGGGAATACCCGTAGTAAATATGCTTTTTTTCAGGAAGACCGGCTGATCGGGGTAAACTATCGGTTGGATTCGATTCTTGAAGACATTCGGGTATGGAAAGAAAAAGGGGAAAAGGTTTGGATATTTCTTATCTTTGATCATTGCCTGCTTAATTCTGCAATTTCCTTCCACAACATCAACCAAATTATATACGATCCTATTTTCAAGCCCCATGACAACATCCAGATTACGAAGTCCGATATCTGTATCAATCAATACAACTTTCTTTCCTTCTTTCGCTAATCCTGTTCCCACATTGGCAGTGGTTGTTGTCTTTCCAACGCCACCTTTTCCAGATGTGATTACAATAACTTCACTCATTTTATTTTCCTCCATTAACTATACTATAATTTCATTTAAGAGCGCTTTTGATATGGGCTCGATATAAATATTTCCTTCTTCAACAAATGCAATCTGTGCTTCCATCGGTTGATTATCACTGTTCTTGGATCTTCCAAAGAATTTTTTCTTCTTCTCCGGTTCTCCATCTGCACTTCTTGCTATATGCTTTCCAATACGTATCTGCATGGGCTGCATGTCCAATGCCGCAACAAATGCATGATCATCTCCACCGCTTCCTGCACTTAGATATCCCTTAGCACAACCAAGAACAACAACATTTCCTTTCGCGCTGACTGATGCTCCAGGATTGACATCTCCGACAACAACAACACTTCCATCAGATTCAAGACTCTGTCCAGACCTTAAGGTTCCTCGGTAAAACTGTCCATCTCCCTTTCTTCTCTCATCGATCAGAGATTGCGATCTTTTCTGTTCCTTCTCCTCAAGTTTCTTTAATGCCTCTTTAAATGATGTCTCCATGATCTTATCATCTTCTATGACATATGCGATCGTCAATGTTGTCTTTTCGGCAATAATCCCTAAAACTTCTTCAAGCTGTTGGGATGTGAGTTTCCGACCTTCGATCTTCAATGCGATCTGGGTCTGTCCGTTAAAGAAATCTTTTGCCTGTATAAACTTCTCACAAATAGCAGCTTTGAGCTGTTCAAACTTCATCTCAGGATCAAGCACCATGGTAAGCCCAATGCTGTTTCCTTTTAACAATACCGGATGATTCATACGATTCCTCTCTTCTTTTCTTAGTCTCCCGCAGTACCTACATTGGTTTCTGTGACTGATTTATTATTCTTCTCCATCTTCGCCTTTGTCTTATCATTTGCAAAATAATACTCATAAATATCCTTTGCCGTAGATGCAGCATTGGATGAAGTATATCCAAACGGAATAACTACTGTCGTCGTGATCTCTGGTTTCTCATATGGTCCATAAGAAATAAACAGTGCATGGTTTGGACGTTTCTTATTCTCCTGTGCAGTACCAGTCTTTCCTGCAACCTTTACTTTCATTCCTTTGAAAATACTACTTACAGAACTGTCATTTCCATTCACTACACCTCTCATTCCTGTCTGTACCGCATTCCAGTACTTCGTATCATAATGGAGCTGTCTGACTTTCTTGACACCATACTTCTTAATCGTCTTTCCATTATCGTCTGTGATCTTATCCATGATACTAAGATTATATACTGTACCTCTGTTTGATAACGTTGTCACATAATTAGAAATCTGACTTGGTGTGAAACTGTTACGTCCCTGTCCAATGGCAGAACGTACAGAAGTCTCATCAGAAACCTGTGGAGATGACTCATCAAGTTCAATTCCAGACTTCTTATTCAGTCCAAGATCTGTTGCGTATTTTTCCAGATATTTTAATCCTTCCTTACTGCTGTATGAACCTGATTTGTTTCCTAATCTATATCCTACTTCATAAAAGAAATAATTACAAGATGCTTCTATCGCTGTAGATACAGTTCTTGGTCCATGACGATCCGGATACTTCCAGCATTTTGCTGGTGGCGTGATCTTATCATACAAACCTGTACAGTTGATCACCGTGCTCGTTGTAATAACTTTTTCATTCAGACCTGCTAGTGCTGATAATGGTTTAAATGTAGATCCTGGTGCTGTTTTGTGTTTTAATGCCTGGTCATATAACGGCGTTGATGCTGAATTAGCCAGCTGTCTGTAATATCCGGAATCTGTTCCATTTGATAAACGATTACTATCATATCCTGGATAACTTACCAATGCTTTTACCTTTCCAGTCTTAGAGTCTGTAATAACAACAGAGCCAGAACATGGATCCATTCCAAGCTGTGCCGGTGTGATCTGCAAACTTTTTAATTTCTTACGGATAAAATCATAACTGTTTAAAGATCCAGATTTCAAGGCAGAATAATCACTGTCGCCTTTCTTCTTAAGGACTCCCTGTTCATAAAGCAGAAGACATACTTCTCTTCCACTTAATTTACCCTTCATGATACTCTGTTCACAAACCGTCATATCGAAATCATCTGCCTCAATCAATGCATCTTCAACATATGCTTCCAGTGCTTTCATGATCTCTTCTGTATCATTATACTTACTGTTGATATTCAAAGATGAAATATCTATCCATTCTTTATTCACCGCATATCTTAAGAATTCGCTTAAACTGATTTTCTCATTTTTCCATCTCTGGTATGTTTTATCTGTCGTATCAATAGAGCTGCTTAAGAGAATCTTCTTACTTGATAACAAACTATATACATAAGATGAATATGCCTGTTTCTCATCACTTTCATCCTTATAAGCTTTCTTTTCATTCAATACCAGATTCTTTGATGTTTTGATCGCGGCATCTTCAAGCCTCTGAATCTTTTTGTACATCTTCTTTTCGTAAGATGTTGCATCATTACCATTCAGATCCTCAAGATCGATCACACTATTTCCAATAAATGAATAATATACTTTCTTGATCGGTATCATAATATTCTCACGGTCATTTCCTGCACTGTCAGAACTTGTGAGTTTGGATAATACGATTCCTGCGATCTTTTTCTCAAGAAGATTATATACATATTCCTGCAGATCACTGTCTATAGATAATGTAATATTATTTCCTGTCCCGGATTTCACTGTCTTCGTAGTTTCTACGATTTTTCCCACATTATTGACAACTAATGTCTTGCTTCCGCTGTCTCCGTGCAGATACTTCTCAAACTGTTTTTCTATACCTGCTTTTCCAACTGTTTCATCACTGGAATAGTAATCTTTATCTTCTTCTTTTTTACCTTTATTATAAGTTTCTAATTCGTCTGTGTTGACTGTTCCTGTGTATCCAATAATATGAGACACTGCCTCGCTTTTATTATATACACGAATAGACTTTGTATCAATATCGATTCCTGGAAGTTCTGAACTTCTTTCTTTGATCTCCGCAATACTCTTGCTATTAATCTCATTTGCAATCGTAACCTTCATATACTGTGAATATCTACTCAAAAATGCACTGTATCTTACTGACATGATCTTTAATGCATCTTCTTTGGAATATTTTTTATCAATATCAAACATCTTTCCAGTTCCTGATGATCCCATCGTTCCATCTCTTAAATACTGAAAGACTTCTTCTGCTGTCGCATTAAGCTGTTTGTTTCTTAATTCCTTCTCTGACTGTGAAAGATCAGAAGTATCACTTCCGATTCCAAAAACATCTCTCTTAAATTTCTTAAGTCTTGATCCTGTCTCTGTAAATCTTAGTTTACCGCTTCCTGTATATTCAATTGGAATATCATTGATAAATGAATCTCCATTACGTTCAAGAATCTTGATTACTTTGTAGATTACTTCATTCTTCTCATAACTCTCTGATGTCCCATTTTGCTTAGCAAGTGTCTGGAATGCACTGTCATTTTGGAAATTTACAGTGTAAACCAACTTATTATATGCTAATAATTTTCCATTGACATCATAAATATTTCCTCGTGTACCTGATGTCTTGACTGTCTTTTGTACTTTGTATGTAAAATCCTGCCTATGAGACTGTCCTTCCACGATCTGAAGCACAAATACCCTTCCGATCAAAACACAATAAAGTACTGCGATCAGTACGATCAGTGCAAGCAGTCTGTTTGC
>OGOH01002374.1_pt1 | contig 11800 bp, 9 predicted proteins | sample 1552571 | NCBI WGS metagenome assembly OGOH01 (sample SAMEA2580170, study PRJEB22360) | human gut metagenome | biome: human gut; feature: human-associated habitat; material: faeces | place: Denmark | collected 2008/2010
TTACTCAGGCGTTCCAGTTCTGCCTGTGCATCTGCCGGGGCAATCTTCCCCATATCGGCATCCCGTAACAAAGAAAAGATACGTCCATCGATGGATACATGCGGAAAATCATTATACAATCCGGTTTCGAACGCCACTTTTTCTTGGGTATTCATCATTTCGAGCTTACTCTTGGGAGCTTCGTCGAAAGAATAAGAGGCCTGAACATTGATATAACTCTGTCCGACGATCCCCCGTTTGGTCTTCACCACAATCACTCCGTTGGCTGCCCGGGAACCATAAATAGCCGTAGCTGCCGCATCTTTCAGGATGGTGATACTTTCGATATCATCCGGTGACAGATTACCGATACCACTGGTTAAAACGGTATTTTGTAAATCGGAAGCTCCCAGCCCTACCTCGGGCAGATCTCCCTGTAACGGCATTCCGTCGATAATCCAGATCGGGTCGGTATTTCCGGTCAACGAATTGATTCCCCGGATACGAATCTGAGCTTGTGCTCCCGGACGGCCCGTGATGCTCATGGTAGTCACGCCGGCCAATGTCCCTTTCAGTACATCCTCGATAGAAGTGAAACCTTTGTTGGCGATATCTTTGGCAGTAACCACTTCTACGGCTCCGGTCATTCTCGTTTTTTTGATTTCCTGGTAACCGGTGACCACCACTTCCTCCATTTCAGCGACGTCTTCTTCCATATCCACTTTCAGCAATGCCTGGCCGTTCCAGGTGATCTCTTTATTTTTCATGCCGATAAAAGAAAACACCAGATTGATATTCTCCTGAGCAGGAATTTTTAAGGAAAACTCTCCGTTTGCATCGGTGGAAACCCCGATTGTCGTTCCTTTCAATACGACAGAAACTCCCGGCAATACATTTCCCTTCATATCTCTCACCACTCCTTTCACCACAACGACCTCATTTTGTTCTGCCGATTCAGTTTTATTTTTGGTGATCAATATATATCTGTCTTTTATCGTATAGGAATAACGTTCGCCCAATATTTCTTTCAGAATTTCATCTAAAGTCCCTTGCTTTATCGACAAAGACACTTTTTCCTTGGCATTCAATATATTGGTGTTGTAAAAAAATTCCAATCGGCTTTGTTTACTGATTTGGTTGAAAATCGATTCGATCGTTCCTTCGGTAGCACTCAGTTTCAACTGAGTATTTTGGGAATAAGAGTCGCTTGCCCATACACTCGATGCTGAAATCAATATGACAAGCAATAGGTTTCGCATGTGCCTGAAAATTTTAATTCTACATGTTTTTTTCATACATTTGTTATTTAGTTTGTAAATGGCTACTGCCTGAAGTCTTGTATACTACAGCAGTAGGTGTTAACTATTATTATTCGGGCAGGGAGGGGGAAACTCCCTGCCTGTTTTATTTGTGCATCAGAACAATGGTTTTATTCTCGATCTCAAAGTTCACCTCTGTCACTTTTTGTATCAGCTCCAGGAGATATTCTACCGGGCGGTCGCGTTCTGCCGCTCCACTGAACCGTAATTCCTTTATAGAAGGATCTTCGAATCTGATCTGGCAATTGTACCAACGGTTCACTTTTTTCATAATATCTTCCAGTCTCATATCCCGGAATTTGAATTCGCCGTTGATCCAGGAAGTATAAATATCGGGATCACATTTTTCCATGTTCATACAAGCGGTCGATTTGGTATAAGACAATACATTTCCGGGTTCCATCCGGAGCTGTTTTTCAGCATGGTTACTCGATACCAGTACGCTGCCACTGACCAGAGTCGTCATGACACAATCATCGTTTCCGTAAGCAGAAACATTGAAAGAAGTTCCCAGAACCTGAACATCGATATCGAATGTACTGACTACAAAGGGTACAGCCGACTTGGCTACCTTGAAAAAGGCCTCTCCGTTCAGGCTTACCACCCTTTTGTCTTTTTTAAAGGTTACCGGATATTTTAGGGTAGAACCCGAATTCAGCCATACCTGAGTCCCATCAGACAGAATAACTCCATATTCTCCTCCCAGAGGTACGGTAATGGTATTGAAAGTTTCTTCCGGCATATCGTTTGGGGCCAGCGTATAATCTAATACAGGTTGTTGTCCTTGTTTGATAATCCGTCCGTTATTGTCTTTCAGGACTCTGATACTGCTATCCAACACCATTTTCGTTCCGTCGCCGAATACCAGTTCCGCTTGTCTGTAACCGGGGAATATTCCGGCAATTTCCTCTGCCGTCATTTCCTCTTGGGGCGTATCGGTGAGCGTAAAGAAATAACGGCCAAAGCTCAGCAACATCAGTAAGACGGCAGCAGTTGAAGCGACCGGCCACAAATACTTGCGAATTCCTTTTTTTTCCGGTCGGCCCGGGATAGGGTCTATCTTGTCGTGTATCTTTTGCAACAAAGTATTATAATTCAGATTCCCGTCTTCCTGCACTTGCTCCGAGTCCTCCTGCAATACCTCGTAAAAATCTTCCTTTCCTTTGTCCGACAAGAACCAGGAAACAAGTATATCCCGTTCTTCCGGCTCCAAAGATTCGTCATTCAATACATGTTTTATAACTTCTTTTAGTGCCATTTGTGGTTTGTTTTGTTATTTATACGAACAACTCCACAAACACACGTAGCCTACGGTGAAAAATTATTAATTTAAAAGAAAAGTAAAAAAGAGTAAGTAGTACCTCACTTCACCGAGATCTTGTCTTAACTTTTTGTAAGCTTTATTGAGGTGAGCTTCTACCGTACGTTTCGATATCCCCAACAATTCGGCGATTTCGTCATTATTGAAACCTTTACATTTCAGCATCATTACTTCCCGTTGTTGTTCCGAAAGTTTATTTATACTATCGAACATTACTTCCTGAAGATTCTTTCTGAAAAGTTCGTTTTCAACCGCCAATTGTTCCTGAATCAACGATTGAAATTTTTGATAATAACGCTGTTCCACCAATTTTTTACGAAACATATCGTAAATCAGATTTTTAGCTATAGTCGTGATATAAGTATTAAAATTCAACTCTACCTTGATTTTATCCCGGGTTTCCCACAATTTTATGAATGTCTCCTGTACAATCTCTTCTGCATCCTCCTGACGAACCAATCTAAGACAAAAATATCCCAATTGCGGAGCATACATTTTAAACAATCGGTCAAATGCCTCTCGTTCACCTGATTTAAATTGCTTTAATAATGTACACTCATCACTAACCATAAAAATCTGCTTTTGGAGGAACAAATATCGTTTTTTTTTAATTTTTCTCCTATATTCAATACCAATAAATGAAATGCAGCCTTTGTTTTTTGGGAATAATATATTACATTTGCTTCCGTATTTGAAATGTTTCTTCAGGGCAGGGTGTAAATCCCTACCGGCGGTGATAGTCCGCGACTCCCTTTGGGGGCTGAACCGGTGTAACTCCGGTACCGACGGTGATAGTCCGGATGAAAGAAGAGGCAGGACAGTCGTGTGTCGTTACTGTTATGATTCGTATATATGCCCTGAAGTCATTCAGGGCTTTTTTTATATGGAAACAAAGGATCGGGAATATATGAATCGTGCCAGGATATTGGCAGACAGAGGCCGGGGATGGGTGAATCCCAATCCGCTGGTGGGAGCGGTGATCGTCAAAGACGGCCGGATAATCGGTGAAGGTTGGCACGAACGTTATGGCGGCCTGCATGCTGAACGGAATGCTTTTAAGCAGTGTACCGAAGATCCGGCAGGGGCTACGCTCTATGTGACCCTGGAACCCTGTTGTCACTACGGCAAAACACCTCCTTGTACCGAGGCTGTTATTGAAAACAGGATTGCCCGTGTTGTCGTCGGGCTATTGGATCCGAATCCCTTGGTAGCCGGTAAAGGAATCGAAATATTGAGGAAAGCCGGAATCGTCGTCGAGACTGGAGTGGAAGAAGAAAAGCTCCGGGAACAAAACCGGGTGTTTCTGAAATATATTACAACCCGTCGTCCTTGGATCGTGATGAAAACAGCCATGACCCTGGATGGAAAAATTGCAGCTTATACCGGTGATTCACACTGGGTGACCGGGGAGGAATCCCGAAAGAAAGTGCAAGAAATGCGTTCGGTGCTGATGGGAATTATGGTTGGGAGCGGTACGGTGAAAGCCGACGATCCACTGTTGAATTGCCGTTTGAAAGGCCAGGTCAGGCAACCTGTCCGGATTATTGTCGACAGTATAGCTGCAATATCTACCGATAGCCAATTGGTGCGTACTGCCGATCGCTATCGTACATTAGTCGTTCATACCTCTCGGGCCGATGCCGGAAAATTAGTACAATTACAACGGAAAGGCGTGGAAACAATTTTATGTCCCAGCTGTGACAACCGGGTCGATTTACAGACATTGACAACTAAACTGGGACAGGCCGGTATCGATTCGGTCTTGCTGGAAGGAGGCGGTGAATTGAACGAAGCTTTCTTGCGGCAAGGACTGGTAGATGAGGTTTATGCTTTCATCGCTCCCAAACTGATCGGAGGTAAAGATGCCAAGACACCTGTCGAAGGAAAAGGCATCGCCTGGATGAAAGAGGCCATCGCTTTACAATCCGTCTCGGTTGAAAAAGTAGGCGAGGATATCCTTATAAAAGGTTTTCCCCAACCCAGTAACTCATCAATTCAGTAATTCAATAACTCATCAACTCAAACTATGTTTACAGGAATAATAGAAGAAATCGGAAAGATCAAATCGGTAAAACGAGGCAGCAAGAGTGTCGTCCTTGAAGTGGAGGCCCGGAAAGTGTTGGCAGACACGCGGATTGGGGATAGCATAGCTACGAACGGAGTGTGTTTGACTGTTGTTGGCAAAGGGAATGACGGGTTTTCTGCCGATGTGATGCCTGAAACTATGGAGCGGAGTAATTTGGGCTTATTGAAGCCGGGTGATCCTGTGAATCTCGAGCGGGCCTTGTGTCTGAACAGCCGCTTGGGTGGCCATTTGGTAGCCGGGCATGTAGACGGTACCGGAAAGATCATGAGCAAACAACAGGATGAAAATGCCATTTGGCTCACAGTGGGGGCTGCTCCCGAAATCCTTCGTTATATTGTAGAAAAGGGCTCTGTGGCTATCGATGGGGTGAGCCTGACGATCGCTTATGTCGACGAGCAGATTTTCAAAGTGTCCGTCATTCCACATACTCAGGAAGAGACGACGCTGGTGAAAAAGAAGATAGGAGATGTGGTGAATTTAGAAAACGATATGATTGTCAAATATGTAGAGAAACTGATGGGACAGGGAAAACCGAAGGGGGGACTGACCTTGGATTTCCTGGTGGCCAATGGCTTTTAAGCCGGTTAGAATGATTTTGATTATGGATAGGATAAAAAATTAAGTATATGGAAGGATTTAAATTTAGTACGATCGAGGAAGCTGTTGCCGATCTGAGGGCCGGTAAAATGATTATTGCCGTGGATGATCCGGATCGTGAAAATGAGGGCGATCTGATTTGCGCAGCTGAACATGCTACGCTTGAAAATGTCAATTTTATGGCTTCGTATGCCAAGGGATTGATTTGTATGCCGATGAGTAAAGCTTTGACGACAAAATTAGGATTGGAACAGATGGTGACCCACAATACCGACAATCACTGTACGGCATTTACCGTTTCGATCGACCATGTGGATACGACAACCGGTATTTCGGCGTTGGAACGTTCCATGACGGCCATGAAGAGCGTAGAGGACGATGCCAAACCGTCCGATTTCCGGCGTCCGGGGCATATGTTTCCTTTGGAGGCGAAAGCCGGCGGGGTACTCGAACGTATGGGACATACCGAAGCTACCGTCGATCTGATGCGTATTGCCCGGCTCAAGGAATGTGGCTTGTGTTGTGAAATTATGCGGGAAGACGGTACCATGATGAGGACACCCGAGTTGAAAGAATTTGCTGTGCGGCATGGTTTGAAGATGATTACTGTGGCCGACCTGATCACTTACCGTCGTCGGACAGAGATTCTGGTGGAAAGAGTGACCGAGGCTGAAATGCCCACTAAATACGGGATTTTCAAGGCTTATGGTTATGTCAATAAAATCAACGGAGAACATCACATTGCCCTTGTAAAAGGGGACATTGCTGACGGCGAACCGGTATTGTGCCGGGTACATTCCGAATGTCTCACCGGGGATGCTTTCGGTTCCCTGCGTTGTGACTGTGGCGAGCAGCTGGCGGAAGCTTTGCGCCGGATTGAGAAAAAAGGCCGGGGTGTATTGCTGTATATGCGCCAGGAAGGCCGGGGCATCGGACTGATCAATAAGTTGAAAGCCTATCATCTGCAGGACGGAGGAATGGATACGGTCGAGGCGAATCTGGCGCTGGGATTTAAAGCTGATTTAAGAGAATACGGTACCGGTGCGGAAATCTTGGCCGATCTGGGGGTGAAAAAAATGATTCTCATGACAAATAATCCTTTGAAGATAAAAGGATTGGATGGATTCGGACTCGAAGTGGTCGGACGTGAACCGATCGAGATGACCTGTAATGAAAAGAACGAGTTTTATATGTACACCAAGTATAAAAAGATGGGACATATATTGCATGTCAGAAATGACTGGAAAAAAGAAGAATAGAAATTGAAAATAGAGATTAAAAGTGTAAAAGTTATGAATTTACTGGAAGGAAAATTATTGGCAGAAGGACAACGGATCGGAGTAGTTGCTGCCCGTTTTAATGAGTTTATTACGGCTAAATTGGTTGGAGGTGCAAAGGATGCTTTTGTGCGTCACGGTGGGGATGAAAATAAGCTGGATCTGGCTTGGGTACCGGGAGCATTCGAGATTCCTTTAGTAGCTAAAAAGATGGTAGAAAGCGGCAAATACGATGCTGTGGTTTGTCTGGGGGCAGTGATCCGGGGAGCTACGCCTCATTTCGATATGGTTGCTAATGAAGCGACCAAAGGAGTAGCCCATGTCGGATTGCAGACAGGGGTGCCGGTGATTTTCGGTATCCTGACGACCGATTCGATCGAACAGGCTGTCGAAAGAGCCGGAACGAAAGCCGGTAATAAAGGTTTCGATGCCATGACCACCGCAATCGAGATGATCAATTTATTGAAACAAATCTAATCTGTTTTATCGTTGAGAATTACAAAGTAATTCTCAACGATAAAACTTAGGTCAGCGCTTTTTTTATCGCCTCCAGTGCTTTTTCGTAGTTCGGTTCGTGGGTTACTTCCGGAACATATTCTACATAGTTCACTTTATTGTCTTTACCGATAACGACCACGCCTCGGGTTAAAAGTCGTAATTCTTCGATCAGGAACCCGTATTTTTTCCCGAAATCTGTTTCTTTATAGTCCGACAAGGTTATGACCCGGTCGATACCTTCGGCGGCACAGTAGCGGTGAAGGGCGAAAGGAAGGTCGCAGGAAATAGCCAGAATAACGACATCCTGGCTTAACTCGGAGGCCATCTTATTGAAATGGTGCATCTGGGCCGAGCATACCGGGGTGTCGATAGAAGGGAAAGAAGAAATCACAACAACTTTTCCGGCAAATTCTTTCAGGGATACCGGTTGCATCTGTTGGTTTATTCCATAAAATACCGGAGCCGTTTCTCCGGTTTTAATCGGTGTCCCCACTAAAGTCAGGGGATTTCCGTGCATAGTAATTTTCATGTTTTCCATCATTTTTTCTTGTTTCTTACGTTTATGAATGATTTTGGTTTTTCGTAAAAATACAAAAAATCCTGCAAATTTCAGATTTCATCCGAATTTGCAGGATTTTTTTTTACTTTTTATCTTTAATTACTTTTTACCTCTCTTTTGCTGTTGTTGTTGCATTCTTTGCATTTCCTCCAAACGTTGCTGGAATTTCGATTTCTTGACCGGTTTACTTTTAGCTAGTTCGATTTGCTTCAGCAATTTCTGGTCATCGACAAACTTCCGGATAATCCAGGTTTGCAAAATGGTAATCAGCGTCGCGATGAAATAATAATAACTCAATCCCGAAGAATAACTGTTGAAAATAAACAGGAACATGATCGGCATGATATACATCATGGTCTGCATGCCTTTCATCTGATCGTTCTGCGGTTGGTTTTTATTATTCATAATCATATAGATGATATTGGTCGCAGTCATCAACAGACAGAATAAGCTGACATGATTACCGTAAAACGGAATGGTAAAGGGTAAGGTGGCGATAGAATCGTATGAAGCCAAATCCGTCGCCCACAGGAAGCTCTGCTGTCTCAGTTCGATCGCTCCCGGGAAGAAATAGAACAGGGCGATCAGGATAGGCATCTGGATCAACATCGGTAAACATCCACCCATCGGATTTACTCCGGCTTGCTTATAAAGCTTCATGGTAGCCTGTTGACGTTCCATCGCTTTGTCGGCCGGATATTTCTTGGCGATCTCATCTACCTGGGGTTTCAATACCCGCATACGTGCCTGTGACATATACGATTTATAAGTCAGCGGGAACAGGATGATTTTGATGATCAGGGTCAGCAATAAAATAATAATTCCGTAATTCAATGCGGTGTGGTTTTCCAGGAAATTGAAAATGGGAATAACGAAATATTTATTGAACCACGCAATCCATTTCCATCCCATATTGATGACATCGGGAAGGTCTAAATGATCTCCGTATTCTTTCAATACCTTATAGGAGTTAGGACCGAAGAAAAACTGCATGTTGTATTGCTCATTGGCCGAACCGTTATAGGCTAGAGGAATTTCAGCATAAGCATCTTTCAGATACCCGTCTTTTTTACTGATGTTCGATTTCAGTTCCACATCACTTAAAGGCTGTTCGCTGATCAGGATAGAGGAGAAGAATTGTTGTTTGAAGTCTATCCACTGTACCTTGTTCGGAAGCGTCTCCTCTTCATCCGAGGTCAGGGACATGTTTTCAACGGCATCTTCGCTGAATTTGTAGTAAACACCGGTATAACGGTTTTCAAAATCTTTACTTTTTTCCAGCTGGGGCATATTGATTCCCCAGAAAAGCGTCAGAAACGAGGAATTGGATGCAATGACATCCCCCATATTGTGGGTGATGATGCTGAAATCGGTCATATAGCTGTCCGGGGCTAACTTGTAAAGGTATTCCAGGTATCTGCTGCTGTCGGCATAAAGACGCATAGAGAGCACCTGTTCATTCCCCTGGGCATAAAGCGTCGTTTCTGTCGTACTGGGTGTAAAGAAAAATTTCTCGGTATTGATCTCCTGATTCCGGGCATAGAAATTCATGCCGAAAGCGGTTTCTCCGTTTTTCCACAACACCAAAGGCAGCGAATCGTGTGTCCGGTATTCTTTTAAGTCTACATATACGATGCGTCCACCCAGAGTACTGATATGTAATTTTATTTTATCATTTTCCAGGGTAATGATTTTGTTTTCCGTATCGTTTTGTACGAAAATAGAATCACTTTTGGTAGCCAGGGGATTGGCGGCAGTCGTATTGTCCGGCGTTTTTTGTGCCTGTTGGTGTGCTGCCAGTTCCTGGGCTCTGAGTCGGTCTACCCGCGCAATGGAATCCTGTTTCCGCTGCATTTCGGCCACTTGCTCCTTACTCGGACGCGTGAAATAGGAAAAGCCGATGAGAATAAGAAAAATAATGACTAATCCGGCGATGGTGTTTTTATCCATAGGTTCTTTTAACTTTATGATAAACAAGCTTTGATAAATGATACGAATAACGGATGAGGTTTAATTACAGTACTTTTATACTCCGGATGGAACTGTACTCCGACGAACCATTTGTGAGCAGGAATCTCGACGATTTCGGTCAATCCGCTTTCCGGGTTGATACCGGTGGTGATCATACCTGCTTTTTCAAAATCCTCCCGGTATTTGCTGTTGAACTCGTAACGGTGGCGGTGTCTCTCCTGTATTTCTTTTTGTCCGTAAGCTTCATAAGCTTTGGAACCTTCTGTTAATTCACATTTGTAGGCTCCCAGACGCATGGTACCTCCCTTTTCGGTTACATTCAACTGTGAATCCATCAGGTCGATCACCGGATACTGGGTTTTGGCAGCCATTTCTGTCGAATCGGCACCTTCCATGTGCAGCACGTTACGTGCAAATTCGATGACAGCCATCTGCATCCCCAGACAAATACCGAAGAAAGGAATGTTGTTCTCCCGGGCATATTGGATAGCAACCAGTTTTCCCGAGATTCCCCGGTGTCCGAATCCCGGTGCTACTAAAATCCCGTGCAGATTTTTCAGGCGGTCGGCTGCATTTTGTTCATTCAGTTCTTCGCTGTGGATCCATTCGATATTTACTTTACAGTCATTGACTGCTCCGGCATGGATGAAAGCTTCGACAATCGATTTATAAGCGTCGTGTAATTCGACGTATTTCCCGACTAAACCGATCCGTACTTCTTTGCTGTAGTTTTTTAATTTGTATAGGAATTTTTTCCAGGATTCCAGATCCGGTTCGCTATTTAAAGGTAATCCCAATTGTTCGAGTACGATTTCATCCAACTTTTCTTCTCTCATCTTGATCGGTACTTCATAGATGGTAGAGACGTCGATCGACTGGATGACCGCTTTAGGTGCTACATTACAGAAAAGGGCTACTTTCCGGCGTAAGTCGGAATTCAGTTCATGTTCTGTACGTAATACCAGTACATCCGGTTGCACTCCGATTTCCAGCAAGGTTTTCACCGAATGCTGGGTAGGCTTCGTTTTTAATTCACCGGAAGCCGATAAGAAGGGTACCAGTGTCAAGTGGATCAATACCGATTTTTCCCCCAACTCCCATCGTAACTGCCGGACAGCTTCAATGAAAGGCAAAGATTCGATGTCTCCGACAGTACCTCCGATTTCAGTGATCACGACATCATATTCGCCTTTGTTGCCCAATAATTTGATGTTTCGTTTAATCTCATCGGTGATATGCGGGACGATCTGTACGGTTTTACCCAGATAATCTCCCCGTCTTTCTTTGTTGATTACATTCTGGTAAATCCGTCCGGTAGTAATATTATTGGCCTGCGAAGTCGGACAACCGGTAAATCTTTCGTAATGTCCGAGATCGAGGTCTGTTTCTGCTCCGTCGTCCGTCACATAACATTCGCCATGCTCGTATGGATTTAATGTCCCCGGATCTATGTTGATGTAGGGATCCAGTTTTTGGTTCGCAACTTTATACCCCCTGGCCTGCAGTAATTTAGCAAGTGATGAAGCGATAATGCCTTTCCCTAGAGAAGAAGCGACTCCACCTGTAACGAAAACATACTTTGTTGACACTGTATCTTGAATTTTATTGATTTATCAAAGTGGCAAAGGTAATAAATTAAAAGGTTAAAAGTGAAAAGTAGAAGGTAAAAAGTTGGCGAAAGGTAAAAGCAAAGAGATGGGAGTGGTTATGAGGTATGAGGCGGGGAGGAAGAATAGGAGAGTGGGTAAAAAATTAACGCTCTGTGAACAAAGGGGGGAATTGTTCTCCTGGGGAGAGGCTTTGTCGGCAGAGCGTTAATCGGCTTTGAGGAACCGCTGTTTAGATCAGGCTGTCGAGAGCTTTCAGTTTTTCCTGAAGTAAATTCAGCCGTTGGCGGGTATTTTCGATTTTAGAATTCAATTCTTCGATCAAGCCTTGAGATTTACTGGATTTGGCGATAAAACCGATGTTGTTTTCATAGGTGTTGACGTCGAGTTCCAATTGTCTGATTTTGGCCACCAACTTTTCTCTTTCGTTGATAATTTTGTAATCCTTATAATCACCGGCATCCAGTGAGGACAATTTTGCCCTGAATCTTTCCAGGTCACGGTCGTATTCATCCAGATTGAGCTGGTCGAACCAGCCGTCGATGAGATGTCTGAATTCTTCCTGGATAGCGTCTTTGTATTTAAT
>OGOH01002377.1_pt1 | contig 11776 bp, 7 predicted proteins | sample 1552571 | NCBI WGS metagenome assembly OGOH01 (sample SAMEA2580170, study PRJEB22360) | human gut metagenome | biome: human gut; feature: human-associated habitat; material: faeces | place: Denmark | collected 2008/2010
GCCGGAATATGTTTATTGTTGGGAACGGGTTGGTTGTTTTACCGGCAAGCCCGTCTTTTTCCTCAGCCGGAAATTGCAGCAACGGTTCCGGAAGCTGTACGGTTGGTGCTCTCTTCAGGGAGAATCCTGGACCTTTCGGACTGTGAAAATGTAGATGTACGCGAAATCGAAGGAAAAGTCATTCTGCATAACGGGCAGTTGGAATATTGTAGTGATTCTGTAAAGCGGAATTCTGAAGAGACCAATACTTTGATTATTCCCAAAGGAGCTTTTTATCATCTGATATTTTCAGATGGTACAAAAGTGTGGTTGAATTCAGATTCAAAAATCACTTATCCGCTTGTTTTCTCAGGTAATGCCCGGAAAGTAATTCTTACCGGAGAGGCTTATTTTGAAGTTGCGAAGGATGCGAAGAAACCTTTTACTGTACAGTTTATGAGTTCGTCGGTAACGGTGTTGGGAACTTCCTTCAATGTTATGGCCTATCCGGACGAACGACACACTGAAATCACCCTATTGAAAGGAGCTGTTGTGGTGGAAGCTGCCGGCCGGAATCAATATATAAAACCGGGGCAGCAAGTACAAGTGGACAATGTCTCTAAAGAAACGAATTGCAGGGAGGTAAATGCCGGTCGTTACGCTTCCTGGAAAGACGGCCTTTTCGATTTCGAAGGGATGAAACTCGAGGATCTGGCTGTCGAATTAAGTCGCTGGTATGATGTGGATTTCTTTTTTATCCATGCAGCTAGCGGGCAGAAAAAATTTACCGGAGCGATCAAACGGAATAATAGCCTGCAGTTTATGCTCGACTTTATCGAGAAGACTTCGGATGTGCGCTTTGAAGTCAAGGAAAATGTGGTCAGGGTTTATAACCGATAAGATAAAAAGAGCCGGCTGGTGTCGTAACCACTAACCGACCCTCTGATTGATGTTTAATAAAAATATGTTTACAAATTTATGGAAAAAAATCGTTGTATGGGCACAAAACCGATAGGAAATGTGCTTCGAAACACTTTTTTAGTTATGCGTTTAACCGTAATTTTTGTGTGCTTATTTGTTTTAGGTGGTCGTGCCAGTGTACTTTCACAATATCGGGTGAATGTAAAACTGGGAGAAACGACCTATAAGCACCTGTTCGAAGAAATCCGGAAGCAAACCGGCTGTATCGTCATGTACAGTGACGATATGCTGGATAAAAATGCAAAGGTGAAAGCTACCTTTGAAAATGTGACTTTAGACAATGTGTTGAGAGAAATTCTGGCGGATAAAGGATTGACTTTCGAAAAAAATGCAGAGTTTATCACCATTTTTAAAGCCGCTGCTGCTCAGCAGAACAGTATAGTCTTATCCGGGAAAGTGACGGATAAAGCCGGTAACCCCCTGCCGGGTGTTTCGGTGCTTGTGAAAGGAACTTCTTTGGGAGTTGCAACTGATGTAAACGGGACTTATAAATTAGAAATTCCTAAAATCGATGGAATGGTCCTGAGCTTCTCTTTTATCGGTATGAAAACGAAGGAGGTGAATTATGCCGGACAAAAAGAACTCGATGTCGTCCTCGAAGAAGAGCTGAGCGAAATGGATGAAGTAGTTGTCACCGGTTACCAGAAAATCGAGCGCCGGAAACTGACTTCTTCCATTACTACCGTAGATATGGAAACCCTGAAAACGGTGAATCAACCGAATATCGATAAACTTTTGCAAGGACAAGTACCCGGTATGACCATTATGAGCACTTCCGGAGCTCCGGGTGCTGTGCCTCAGATCCGAATCCGGGGTACGTCGACTATCAGCGGGAATGTACAGCCTTTGTGGGTGGTAGACGGTGTGATTCTGGATGATCCGGTAGACGCGACGGTGGATGATATACTGACTAACCGTAACCTGATCGCTTCCGGTATCGGCGGCGTAAATGTCGACGATATCGAATCCATCAGCGTACTGAAAGATGCTGCTGCTACTGCTATTTACGGTACTCGGGCCGCTAACGGTGTGATTGTGATCACTTCGAAGAAAGGAAATGTGGGTAAAACCCGAATAACCTATAACGGGAGTGTACATGTAGGGATGCGTCCGGAACTGAAAGATGCTTATATGATGAATTCCAAGGAACGGATCAACGTCAATATGGAGATGATCCAAAGAGGAGTGTTGAATACTTCTTCTGCTAAAGCCAATGAATACGGTACTTGCTCGGATTTTGAACGCTATTTTGTAGATGTACACGATCGTAAATTGACCTGGAGCCAATTTGAAGATAAAGTAAAGGAACTGGAAACGGTGAATACCGATTGGTTTAAATATTTATTCCGAAATGCTATTACTCATCGGCATAGCTTGAGTATTTCGGGGGGTAATGAAAAGACTACTTTTTATGTCTCCGGTAGTTATATGGACGAACAACATACGGCCAAGGAAGTAGGACAGCAGGTTTATACCGGTTTGGTAAAGGTGAATACTTACCTCAGGGAGAATATCCGTTTAGGTGCTTCTTTGAATGCTTCGATGCGGGATAATAAAAGTTTTTTTGCTGTTGACTCATGGGAAAATCCTTATGAATGGGCTATTTATACGACCCGTGCTCAAAAAGCTTATGACGAAAACGGTGATTATAATTATATGTATTATAACGGTGTGAAATACAATTTCTTGGAAAATCGGGATAAAGGTTGGAGAAACTCTAAGAATTTCGGAGTGACCGGTAATTTGGATTTTGAGTGGCGATTGTTCCCCGATCTGATATTTACCAGTTTGTTTTCTTTTAACAAACAAAACACAAGAGATACGGATGTTGCAACCTCAGATAGTTATTTTGTAAGACAAAGAAAAGAAAACGTATATCAGCTGGATGGATATTATCCGGTGTATATTTGGAAAGATGGAGGATATCGGGGAGATAATGATGTAAATGCCAGTTCGATTACTTTCCGGAATCAGCTCTCTTATATGCCCATGATTAAAGATATCCACCGGATCGATATTATGATCGGTGCGGAAATCCGTACTTCTAAACGGGAAGAATTGAAAAATACCGTTTATGGGTATACGCATGAACGGGGACATCAAATGGTGCCGCAATGGGACTTGATAAAACATGTAGGTACCCCTTATTGGAATGAAAATCTTGATCGTACAGCTGCTGTTTCTTATTTTGGAGCGTTAGGGTATACATTGATGAATCGTTATACAATTAGTGTCAATGCACGTACGGATGGCTCTAATCGTTTCGGTATTAAAACCAACGATTTATTCCAACCTTTGTGGTCGGTGGGATTCAATTATCAGATGAAAGAAGAGAATTTCCTGAAAGATAAAGAATGGCTAAGTTATCTTACTTTGCGCGGCTCTTATGGTAGTCAGGGAAATGTTGCTTCACAGGCTTATTCTGATCTGATAACTCGAGTGGCTACTTCCGATGGGATAAATCCCGAAGGTTATCTGACCATTAGTGCCCCGAAAAATCCGGGTTTGAAGTGGGAAAAAAATTATACATCCAATATTGCTTTGGAATTCGGATTTTTGAAACGGAGAATCTACGGTACTCTTGAATATTACTATAAAAAAGGAGTGGATTTGTTAGGTACGAAAGAAGTATCCCAGGTTACCGGTTTTAATACAGTTTCTGTCAATTGGGCGGCAATGAAAAATAGCGGGGTAGAATTTTCTATCAATACGATCAATATCGATACAGACCAGTTCCGTTGGACGACCAATTTGAATTTCGGATACAATAAAAATGAAGTGACGGATGTATATTCGAAACCGACAGTAGGAACTTTAACGAATGCTAACCGATCAAGTTATGAGTCGGCAGCTGTTATCGGAAAACCGATTAACGGTTTGTGGTCCTATCGTTATGCCGGACTGAATGAAGATGGACGGGCGACTTTTTATAATGATAAAGATGAAAAAGTATTGTATGGAATGAATAAAGTGGAAGGGTTAAAATATTCCGGAACGACCCAACCGCTTTTACAGGGAGGTTTTACCAACAGCTTTTATTATAAAAACTTCACCTTGTCGGCTTTATTCATCGGTAGTTTCGGTAATGTGATTCGTTTACGGAATCTGAGTGAAGGATATGCTTTCGGTTTCCCTGATCCTACCAAAAATATGTCTAAAGAATGGGCGAATCGTTGGAGGAAACCCGGAGACGAAGTTCATACGGATGTTCCCGTATTGGAAACAGATGAATGGGCGCCTGAAGTAACCGGAGGAAGTCCTTATAATGCTAAGATGTATGATAATAGCGATTTGAGAACAGTGAAAGGTGACTTTGTCCGCTTGCAAAACTTATCATTGAGTTATGATTTATTTTCAGATAAGATGAGAGCTAAGGGGATTCAGAATATTCGTTTCATGATTCAGGGAAACAATCTGCATGCTTGGCATAACCGTAAACTGAAAGGGCAGGATCCGGAAGCTACGGGTTCCCAGATGAAATATTCGGATGCACGTACGGCTAATGTTTCTTTTGGAAATACTTATTTGCCAATACCTCGTTCTTATTCATTTTCAGTATCCTTACAATTTTAAAATCGTGTAATTATGAGAAAATTATTATATTCCATTTTGATATTTCCGTTATTACTGGCTTTTGTAGGATGTAATAATCTATTGGATATCAAACCGGTCAATAGTATGATACCTGTTTCCATAGAGGATTTTGAATCCTTGCTTATCGGAGGTTATCCCAAGTCTGAATTTTTTATGAAGACAGAATATTCAACCGATAATGTATATGCAAACCTTAATACAATGTATGGTATCGATAAATCTAACGAACCTTTTTTTGTTTGGGCTTCTACTCATGAGTTGCCTACGGCAACAACAGATCCTTATTGGGGTACTTTGTACAAAACCATCTTTTATGCCAATTCGGTATTGGATGATTTTGAGAAGCGTATTCCTGCCGAAGCAGAAAAAGAATTGTATGAAATTGTGAAGGGAGAAGCCTATGCTTTGAGAGCTTATGCTTATTTTTATCTGATAAACCTGTATGCTGAAAATTATGCACCCGAGAATATGGATAAACCCGGTGTGCCTATGCCTTTGACCGCAGAAGATGTACAGACGACCTCCCAAAATAATGTGCGCGAACCTGTAAAGGTGGTGTGGGAACAGATTAATCAGGATTTAGATAATGCCACTACACTGTTGTCAGGAAAAATGGCTAAATCCGATTATCGGTTTAATTACACCTCATTGCAAGCTTTTAAAGCTCGGGTCTACTTATTTATGGGAGAGTGGGAGAAAGCCATCAGTGCTGCTACAGATGTGATGAATACAAAATCTTTGTTCGATATGAACAATTTGCAATCTTATATCGATGAAGAAGGAAATCGGTATGCTTTCGGTGGAGATTACGGTTTCACCGATACCGATTACACTAAAGAAATTTTGTTTTGGGTAGGTGGAAAAGCCAATGGGAATATGTTTTATTACGATAGTTATATGGGGGCTCCGGATCCTTCTCTGCTTGAATTGTGTAGTCGTAATGATACAATTCTCGATTATCGTCGTTATATATTTGATTCGTTCCTCGATCTGACAGATCCCAATAGTGCAGCAACAGGACCGACGGTATACCATTTTTATGGATATCAGGGGACACCTTGTTATTATGTCGGTATTGAATTGAGTGAGATGTATGTCACTCGGGCAGAAGCTTATATGAAGAAAGAAAAACCGGAGCCTGGTAAAGCCATTGCTGATTTGAACGAATTGCTGAAAAGCAGGATTCGTACGAAAGATTATGTTGCTTTAAAAGAGAGTGATTTTAAGACAAATGAAGATTTATTGAAGCGAATTTTGGAGGAGCGTCGCTTGGAAACTGCTTTTGATGCAGGATTGCGTTGGTTTGATCTGAGGCGTCTCGGAAAACCGGAGATCAGGCATGCTTATAAAAATGGAACAGAATATGTTTTGAAACAAGGCGATTTGCGGTATGTCTTGCAAATTCCGATTTCGGAACAGAATGCCAGCCCGAATATGCCTTTGAATCCAAGAGATTAGTTAAATTGTAAAACGAACGATTATGAAAATGAATGGTATATTTAAAATTATGGTGATGTTAGCTACCTTCAGTCTGGTAAGTTGTAGCGATGAAGATGACCTAAAACCTTCTGAAAGTCTGGGAATTCCGGAAATGTTTTCCCCTGCTGCTGATGCTCGGGTAAAAGAAATGTATAACGATTATGGCCTTTGGGTGAGAATGGATTTCACAGATTGGCATGAAGTGACCAATGCTTATTTGTATGAAGATGTTAATAACCGTATGGGAGCTACAATGATCGATGATACTTGTCGTGAAAATGCGATTATTTTTTCTCAGACCTTATTGAGCAATGTTTCCAAAGAGTTTGCAAAAGCTTATTTCCCGTTGGAATTATTTTTTGTAAAAACCTATAATGGTAGTTGGTGGGCAGCTGATTACGCACAATTAGGAAGAAGTCGGTTTGTACTGTGTTGGCCGAACCAAATGGAGGGAGCTTTGCCTGTCACTAAAGAGGCTAACCCGGATTATTATTATCAGGATTCTCTGATTTCGGGTTTGATTTGGAAAAATTTCGGGACAATGATCGCTCAGCGTTTCGATGAACCGATCAAAGAATTTGTATTGGCTGGAAAAGCTTATGATAATGGGGAAGCTTATGATAATATCAGAGAGCAATATCAAAAAGACGGTGATGAAGAAAAATATGATAAAGCAATCGATGAATTATGTAAAAACGGAGGATTCCTGTCTGGAGCCGGTTCTGGAAAATTTACAACAGATTTTGGAGATTGGCTTAGTCTTTTAGTTATGGAATCTTATGATAACATCAAAAAGGATTATTTAGACAACAGTATAGCCAGAACTGCTAAATATAAAGTTATTGTCGAATTCTTTAAAAAATATAATTGGGATATACAGGCAGCTGGAAATAAATTCCGTCAGAAATACAATGAGTACAAAGCAACTTTACCTCCTCCTGTAGAAGATGATGAGGAAGAATAATAAATAATTTATTATTACATTGAATGATCTTCCTCCTCTATTATTTGAAGGAAGATCATTCCCTAAACCAAATGGATTATGAAAAGTACAATTCAGAAATTAAGATCGATGATTAGTGTCATTGCTATTTCTTTAATTTTAAGTTCTTTTACCACGAGTACAGCAAGAGTTGAGACTTCGTTCGGAACCACTATTATGGGTGTCCCGTCAGGGAGTAAAACTTTTACTTTTTGGGGAAATAATTATATTAGTGTGTCGATAGGGAATAATAGTTCTATTCCGGTTATTGCATTCTATGAATGTTTACAATTGCAAAAGAAGAACTGCCTGACATAGATATACATATAAGCACACAGGCTAACAATACTAATTATATGACGTATCAGTTCTGGTGGAAGCAGGGGGCAAAGAGAGTTGTTTCAGCAAGAGAATTGTCTCTTAATGAGATAAAACAGATTCGTGAACATATTCCTGATGAGATGGAAATAGAGACATTTATGCATGGTGCGATGTGCATTTCATATTCGGGAAGATGTCTGCTGAGCAGCTTTATGGCAGGAAGAGATGCCAACAGAGGTGCATGTACACATCCTTGCCGTTGGAAATATTCTATTGTTGAAGAATCAAGACCGGGTGAATATATGCCTGTATATGAAAACGAGCGTGGAACATATATATTTAATTCAAAAGATTTATGCATGATTGAACATATTCCTGAGATGCTTAATGCAGGAATAGACAGTTTTAAAATCGAAGGCAGAATGAAAACAGCATTATATGTTGCTACAGTCGCTAGAACATACAGGCTTGCAATTGATGAGTTTATACAGGATGAGAATCTTTATAAAAAGAGAATTCCATTTTATAAGTCAGAGATTTCAAAATGCACATACAGACAGTATACAACCGGATTTTTCTTCGGTAAACCGGATGAAAATACACAGATATATGATACAAATACATATATTAAGGAATATACATATCTTGGCATTGTCGGCGAACAGAATGCACAAGGACTTTATCATATAGAACAGCGTAATAAATTCAGTGTAGGCGAGACAATTGAAGTTATGAGACCAAATGGCGATAATATTTTGGTTACAGTAAAACGAATTACTGATGAGCGTGGTGTGGATATGGAAAGTGCACCTCATCCTAAGCAGCAGCTTTATATCGATTTGGGCGTAAAACTTGAACAGTATGATGTTTTGAGAAGAAAAGAAGATTAGGAAAAGCAATAAAAGGCACTCCGGCACATAAAATATATAAATGTGTGTCTGGGGTGCCTTTCTTTGAAAAGTTTTGAAAAGCCATTATCAGCAGAAGAAGAAAAGGAAATTCTTGAGCGTTTGTATAACGGAGATAATAAGGCAAGAGATATTCTTGTTGAAAAGAATATGCGTCTGGTTGCCCATATGACTAAAAAATACAGCACGCCGGACAGAGATGTAAGAGATCTGATATCTGTCGGCACAGTTGGACTTATTAAGGCAATTAATTCATTTAAACCTGATAAGGGAATCAGATTCGCAACATATGCTGCAAAGTGCATAGATAATGAACTGCTTATGATGCTCAGGTCTGAGAAGAAAAAATCACGGGAAGTTTCTATATATGAGCCAATCGGAACAGATAAAGAAGGAAATGAAATAAGCATTATAGAAATTGTCAGCGATGAAGAAAAAGACATAGTTGAAGACTGTATATTTGATGAGAGAATTGCATGTCTTTATAAGAAAATGGGGAGAGTGCTTAATAAGCGGGAGATGACTGTTATTTCAGAAAGATATGGATTGTTTGGAAATGATGAAAAAACACAGTGTGAGCTTGCGAAAGAATTGGGGATAAGCCGGAGTTATGTAAGCAGAATAGAGAAAAAAGCACTTGAAAAATTAAAAAAACTTCTTGAGGATAATCATTTATGAGTTTATATTAAAGTATAGCTTAAAGGACGCTATGAAATCAGGAGGTGCGTTAATATGCCGCGGATTACGGATAATACAATTATAAGAAAAAGAATTGATGAAGTACGAAATATAATGAAAAAAAACAGTACGGATTTGTATATAGTATTTACAGGTGATTACCATCTGTCAGAATATGCGGGTGATTACTTTGGAGAAAGAGAATTCCTGTCAGGGTTTACAGGCTCTGCAGGAACTCTTGTCATAGGAATGGATAAAGCTGCTTTATTTACAGATGGACGATATTTTGTGCAGGCAGAACTTCAGCTTAAAGGTACAGGCATAGAACTTATGAGAATAGGTGTGAAAGATGTTCCGGAACTGACAGAATATTGTATACAAAATACACCTGCAAACGGAAGTATTGCGGTTGACGGAAGAACAATAAATGCTTCTTTTGGCGAAAAATTGGAACATAAAGCTACAAAAAAGAATATTAAACTTGATGTAACGGTTGATTATGCAAAAAGTATATGGAATAACAGACCGGATTTTCCGTATAGCAAAGCGTTTGTATCTGATAACGGGGAGACAGTCAGGGAAAAGCTCATAAGACTGCGTGAAAAAATAAATGAAAAAGAGGCAGAAGGACATATTATAACATCACTTGATGATATATGCTGGTTATTTAATATAAGAGGAAATGATGTTGTATACAATCCCGTGATAATGTCATATGCGTATGTTACAGATAAGTGTGCATATCTATTTGCAGATAAAGACAGATTTTCTGATGAAATTATAGAAAAGCTTCAAAAAGATGGCGTTACATTAAAACCATACGATGAATTTTATGATTTTCTTGATACGATAGAAGAGAAAGTAATTCTTGTTGATATGAAAAGAATTAATTATTGTGCATATAAGAAAATCTGCAATTGTGGAGTGGAAACAGTAAAAACATTAAGTCCTGTTACGTCAATGAAAGCTGTAAAAAATCCTGTTGAAATCAAAAATCTTTCAGATGTCCATATTGAGGACGGACTTGCACTTACAAGATTCATGTTCTGGGTTAAAGAAAATGCCGGAAAGGGAATTACAGAGAAAGATGCAGCTGATTATCTTGATAATGAGCGTGCAAAAATCAGTGATTTCATAGAACTTAGTTTTGAGACAATCAGTGCATATGGTGCTAATGCAGCAATGATGCATTACAGTGCTACAAAGGATAATTGTGCCATGCTGAAACCAGAAGGTATGCTTTTAGTTGATTCTGGTGGACAGTATATGCGTGGAACTACAGATGTGACAAGAACAATTGTACTTGGACCTGTAAGCGATGAGATAAAAAAAGCATATACGCTTACATTAAAGGGGATGCTTGCACTTGCTGATGCAAGATTTCTTTATGGGTGTACAGGATTTAATCTTGATATTCTTGCGAGAGGTCCGCTCTGGGAAGCCGGTCTTGATTACAGATGTGGAACAGGACATGGTGTCGGATATCTTTTGAATGTGCATGAATCACCAAACGGATTCAGGTGGAAACATATATTGGGACAAAACGATTTGTGTGTCATGGAGCCGGGAATGGTAACATCAGATGAACCGGGCGTTTATGTTGACGGAAAATACGGAATACGTATAGAAAATGAGATAGTATGCGTCAGGGATTATGAAAATGAATATGGTACATTTCTCAAATTTAAAATGCTTACATGTGCACCGATAGACCTTGAAGTTGTTGATGTATCGTACCTAAATGAAAAAGATATAGAGAGAATTAATAATTATCACAGATGGGTGTATGAACAGCTGAGTCCATATATGTGTGGAGAAGAATTAGAAAAATTGAAGAGGGCAACAGTCAGAATATGAAAGAAATAATAGACAGAACTAAGAATACAGCAGAAAAAATGGTAAAAGACCGTTCATCATATATTGTGGTCGCTGCTGTTATGGTATGCTTTGTTATAGTGCTTGCAGCGTGGATTATGGGAAAAAAGCACATAGATCCGCAGGATTATATAACGGTTACTTATAATGGGATTAATGGATATGCATCAGCAGAATGTAGTGTTGATTCAGAAAAGCTATATAAAACGCTTGCCGGAAAAGAAGTTAATATGGAGAAACTTACAGCTTACAGGAAGTTTGCTGATTCACTTGAGGCACATATTGAAAAAAGTGATATTTCAAACGGAGACAAGCTTACAGTATATGTTGAATATGATACACAGGCTGCGGCTGATTCAGGCGTCAGGGTTGCAGGCAGCAGTTATAATATAAGAGCAAAAGGGATAGGAAATGGAACTAAAATAGATTTATTTTCTAATGTTGAAGTTGTATTTGCGGGCATAAGTCCTGAAGCATATGTTGTAATAAATAATAAATGGGATGATGAATATCTGTCAGCACTTGAATTTGTGCCGGACAAGCATACAGGAATAAGCAAAGATGATGTAATCTGTGTTAAATGCAGTGCGGATGAAGCTGAACTTGGACGCCACGGATATGCTGTTTCATCTATATCAATGTCTTATACGGCTGACAGGCTTGGCTCATATGCTGATGATGTAAATGAACTTGATAAAGATGTGGTAAGACAGATTGATGAGGAATGTAAAAAAACTATTACGAGCCAGACCCAGGATAAAACATTCAGAATGATGTATCGTGCTACATCTGATACATCATATCTTTACAAGGCGAATGATGAAAGAGCTGAAAATATTAATCTTATGGAAATAAAATTCCTTAAAAGAAAGAACAGTCTTGAGGGTGGTAATGAAAATTATATTTATTATTTTTACAGTGCTGATGTTGTAAATGGTGACAGTACGGATACAGTATATTTTGCATTTGTATTTTCACA
>OGOH01002380.1_pt1 | contig 11768 bp, 8 predicted proteins | sample 1552571 | NCBI WGS metagenome assembly OGOH01 (sample SAMEA2580170, study PRJEB22360) | human gut metagenome | biome: human gut; feature: human-associated habitat; material: faeces | place: Denmark | collected 2008/2010
CCACGTAGGTGAACAGCAGCTGTTTTGCCTCCTTCATCCAGCGGAATCGTCTTTCCGGATGCATGAAATACCCGGAAAGAATGAAGAAAAGCGGCATATGGAATGAAAAGCAGATGGACAGAACAACCTGGGCCGTGCGGTGAGGAGCAAACAGATTCGCCTCGATAGCGCTATGGCCCAATACCACAGCCAGAATCGCGATACCCTTGGCAATATCGAAGAATCTAATACGTTGAGCCACGCCTTCATCCTCACCTTCAAACCATTGATCTTCCTAATCTTCTTGGATTCAACCAACAATCCATTGTTAGACGCTCTATACGCCAAAGTGAACTCTATCACAGCCGCGGGTACCTCGCGATATGCATGGACCAAGCTATGATTCTAAAGTATGACACTTTTGCAACGGCTCAATAGTGGAAGTCAGCGAAAAGGAGCCTTCCGCACAATCCTTATTTTTAGCGTATTCCTGATTATTGAAGTTTTCTTATTCAATCTGCCCTTCTGGCAAACCATTTCAAATCCCGTTGCACATCCAATGAGCAGTACACTTGGTCCTGGCCTAAAAAAAACAGACAATGGTCTTGCTCAAATAACCGATCCTCATGAAGCATGGCAGTCTTTTTCAAATACTAAAGAAATAAACTACTTCTACGTCAATCCTTCAGACGAAGAGAGCAAAATTACAGAACTTCGTTGGCAAATGTCTACCGAAAAAAAACAGGATGGTGGATGGTACGAAGCAACTGGCACGTCAGGGTATTGTCCCAAAATCAATTCTTCTCGATATATACATGTAGGAGGCTTATCGACAAAAATTAAGCTTCATTATTTCGGCAAGACCGGAGACCTGATACCAATATTGCAAATTACTCCTAACCCAAGGGTTCCGTATAACTTCAGTATTCCTCGGTTAGGTTTGGAAGCCGTACTTTTCTTTGTCTTAGCATTCCTGAATCCTAGAAGCAAACTCTTCAGGCGCACATTCTCCAAGCGAGATTTAACTTGCTGTGGCGTCGTGTTACTGCTCGTTCTTTGCGAGATAATCTTTACTACATGGCTTTGGCTTGCAGCAGGTAGCTTACATAGCAAAACCGGAATTGAGCGAATGCCTAATGGATCATATTTCGATTTCGATCAATATGCCGATCTTGCAAAATCTTTGCTCAAAGGAAAGACATATCTCGATATCCCCGTCAGTCAAGATCTGGCCAACATGTCAAATCCTTATGACACTGCATCTCGGATCCAAATCAGCGCTCATAGCGACAAACCGATATTATTTGACACGGCATTTTGGAATGGCAAATACTACTGCTATTTCGGTGTCCTGCCTGCTATTTTACTTTATATTCCCTACCAGTTGCTTTTCAATACAAGCCTGACCTCCGGAATGGCAATCTATGTGCTTAATATTTGCATAATATTCGCATCGACTGTTCTCGGAATTTCTCTTTCCAAATTAATCAACAAAGAACGGAGGAATTCTCTTGGATCCACTATACTTGCATGCTGCTGCTTGTACTTCGGAACCGTAGTTCCGCAAAATGTTGGTGAAAATCTCTTTTATGCAGTTCCTCAATTAATGGGGCTTTTCTTCACATTACTAGCCTTTACTTGTTGGATTCAAGCTAAAACAAAATGTCTTAGCAAGAAATGGCTTGCTGCAGGCGCTTTTTCACTTGCAATGACACTTGGATGTAGGCCGCAATTCACGTTGTCCGTTCTGTTGGCATTTCCTCTGTTCTGGAATGAAATAGTCACTTTATGGAAAGAAGGTTTAAAATCAGCCAAGGGGTTCAAGAAAGAGCTGACTACGTGGCTTGCGGCGCTCATCCCCTTTATCCTCGGAATCACGCCTTTCTTTGCATACAACGCCATTAGGTTCGACAATTTCCTTGATTTTGGCGCAAATTACAACCTTACTGGCTATGACATGACGAACCATAGTCTTCCGTTAACGCAACTCATTCCTCTCGCTTTCTCATATTTCCTACAGCCGCCTAACATAGCTACACAATTCCCTTTTATTGAACAGACAAACTCCAATATGCCGCTTTGGCTACCTACACAACCAAGCCATGGAGGTTTCTTCTTTTTCGTGGCACCCTATGCCATAATCATTCTTCTGCCAGTAATCTGGAAAAAGGCTGTTCAAAAAATCAACAGCTCGTTATTCTACTTTAGTTTGCTGCTGTTTTCCGTGATTATTTTCATCTTTGATGCACATATCGTCGGATACGATATACGTTATTCGCTTGATTTCTGTTGGCCACTCGCAATAGCTGTGTCGCTCATTATCCTTGCTCAAGATACATATCGAGACGAAGCACAACCTTCATCTCCCGATCGCAGGTCGGGGACAGATCGAATGCCTCTACCTGATATGAGTACAGGCACTTACTACACAACACAATTAGTTGTCATACTTCTAGCAGTATCACTTGTATTCCTTTTTTACCGACAGCTTGTAGTTTCCCCTGTTTCAAAATCTCTATGGTGGGAACTTTCAGCATGGTTTAACTTCATTTAATTCGTGTATAACTATGCCGCTTTAGGGTCTCATCATCAAAATGCCTAAAGCGGTATAGTTATCCCATGACTAAAATGGATATTCCAACTATCGCCGTGCTCTTGCCTTGCTATAACGAGGAAGTCACCATCGGCAAGGTAGTGCGTGATTTCAAGACAGCTTTGCCGAGCGCCGACATTTACGTGTATGACAACAACTCCACCGACCGCACGGCGGAAATCGCGGCCAGCGAGGGCGCAATCGTCCGCAAGGAACCGCGCCAGGGCAAAGGCAACGTGATTCGCGCCATGTTCGAAGACATCGACGCCGACGTGTACGTCATGGCGGATGGTGACGACACCTATCCCGCGGACGCAGCTCCCGCCATGGTGGATAAGGTTCTCGAAGGCTACGACATGGTGATCGGCGATCGACTGAGCTCCACCTACTTCCAAGAGAACAAGCGTCCGTTCCACAACTTCGGCAACCGTCTCGTGCGTGATTCCATCAATGGCTTGTTCCACGCGAACGTCACCGATATCATGACCGGCTACCGCGCCTTCTCGTTCACGTTCGTCAAAACCTATCCGGTATTGTCACGCGGCTTCGAAGTAGAAACCGAGATGACCATTCACTCGTTAAACAACAATCTACGTCTGTTCGAGATGCCGATTCAGTACCGCGACCGTCCGGAAGGTTCCGTCAGCAAGCTTGACACCGTGGGCGACGGCATCAAGGTGATGAGCACCATCTTCCGCATGATTCGCGAATACAAGCCACTGCCGTTCTTCGGCGGACTTGGCGTCATCCTCGGTATCATCGGCATCGTGCTGTGCGGCAGCGTGACCGTGGACTTCTGGCACACTGGCGTGGTGGCGCGATTCCCCACGCTTATCGGCGCGGTCATGCTCGTCATTGCCGGACTGCTATTGTTCATCACTGGCATCATCCTCGATGTCATGGCCAAGAACGACCGCAAAGCATTCATCATTGACGCCAATCAATTCGCCATGATGCGGCGCCAGAAATAACACAGATTCCAAATATGGCTGAGAGCAAAAAGATACTTGTCCTCAGCCATATTTTATTGGTTAATCCGTCTGCTATTTCACCCATTTTTGGGCATTCGTGCCATTTGCGGTATACAGCTGCACATTGGCACCATTCGAGGTAGAAGCACCCGAAACATCAAGGACTTTGTTTTCCGCGAGCGCCGACTGGAACGTGTATGAGCCATCGGAGTTTTTGATGGCGATCCACTTCTGGGCGTATGTGCCGTTCGAGGCATATTGCTGCGCGTTGGCACCGTTGGCAGTGCTCGCACCATAAACGTCCAGAGCTTTGTCTGAATTCGCACTGGTTAGTGTCACATAACCGTTGTCATCGTGCGATACTCTCCATCTTTGAGCATTCGTGCCATTCCCAGTCCAAAGTTGCACATTGGCGCAGTCCGAACGGGACGCACCATATACGTCCATCTTCATGTTCGTCTTTAGCTTTGAACCGAAAGAATATGTGCCATCAGGCAAATCCTGCCTATGCTTTGCCGCCTGCTCATTCAAACGGTCGCGCATGGTTTTAGACTTCTCGATGATCCATTGCTGGGCAGCGGTATCATTTGGCGAATACAGCTGCAATGCGACGTTGGACGAATAATTCGCGCCCGGTACATCAATAGCTTTATTCGCGTTCACTGACATCAATGAGATTTTCCCATCGCCATAGTTGCGAACAGTCCATTGTTGAGCAACCGTACCGTTACTGTCATATTGCTGTAGAACCGCACCATTGGACGCAGAAGCGCCATAAACATCCAGTACCTTGCCGGAATTCACATTGACAATGTTGTAGGTTCCATTGCCAATCTGCTGGAAACGGAATTTCTGTGCGTTCGTTCCATTAGCCGCATACAGCTGAATTCTAGCGCTGTTTGCGGTAGAAGCTCCTGGCACATCAAATACAAGATTGGATTTCCCTGCGGATTTGATGTTCACCGCAGCATTTACCGGTACACTAACTTCGCTAGAGGAAACAACGAATCGTTGAGCCTGAGTACCGTTTGGCGCATAAAGACGAATCGCAGTACCGTTAGAGGTGTTGCCACCGCTCAAATCAAGCACCCAATTACCCAAAGCCGACTGCAGATAATATCCCGCACCGGAATCACGAATGAACCACCGCTGTGCATTCGTTCCATTAATTGCATACTGTTGCACCACAGAATTATTACCCGCTGCCGCTCCTCGAACATCCAAGGCTTTATCGGAATTCACATTGGTAATCACATAGCTGCCATCTGATTGTTTAGAGAATTTAAATTGTTGCGCTTTGGACCCATTGCCGGAGTAGAGCTGAATAGTCGTGGAATCAGACGTGCTGGCGCCTGAAATATCCACGCTAGAAGCCACCTTGAAACGTACATTGATGAAATAATTACCATCAGGAATACTCACCACAGGCATCTTGCGCACATCAATGACGGACGAGTCCTGGGCATAATTCTTGCTGCCAAAAGCATTCATATCCACGGAACCACTGATACCGTTGATACGGCCAGAACTGGTGTATTGCCAGCCGCGGTCGTTGGTGCCAAAGGCGTTGTATCCCATTTGAGCACCATACTGGGCCACCCAACGGGTCTTTGCGTAGATGTTCGAATTGTTCAACGGGCCTTGCAGGTAGCCCGTATACGAATACACACCGAGATTCTTGTATCCGGCGGACTGCAGTGCGCCATACCAGGCGTCGGCCATACCGCTATAAACATTCGGATTGGTCGGCGGGGTATGACCAGTCCACGTCCACTTCTCCAGGTCATAATACACAGGGTATTTCAGATCGTTCGGGCTCACGCCCATCTGGCGGAGTTTGGCAGCCACATCATTGCCTTCCGCACGTGCGCAGTTCGCATCGTATGCATACGAATACCAGTAGATGCCAAAAGGAATACCAAGACGTTTGCATTCGTTGATGTTACGTTGCGCTTTGGTATCGGCGTCATTGCCCCAGCCATAGCCCAAACGAATGATTGCGCCTTCCACGCCGTCGGCTTTCGCCTTGGCCCAATCGACGTCACCCTGCCATGAGGAAACATCAATCACGCCCTTGGCCTGCTGGGCGAACAGGTTGTTCCTATAATCGAAAAACGCCTTTGTTCCGTTGTAGGTTCCCCAGTGTGCTCCGTATTCGTTGCTCTCGAATTTAGTGAGCCGGACAGTCGAGCCACCCTTCAAGGACGACTGCTCCGCAGACTGTTTCACAGGTTGTTCCACAGCATCTTTCACATCCGAGGCACTCACCGGAATGAATGATTCGCCATCCGTTTTGGCCAGTGGATCAGGTTGCTGCGATTGCGTGCCGACCAGCTGAGCGTCCGTCACGGTTTCGCCGGTCTCAATGTTCTGTACATCACCTTCCGGCGTAACCGCAAGGTTCTCCGAAACCACAGTGGAATCGTCCGAAATGTTTTCGCTTACCGTTTCCGGCAGCGTCGCGTTCGGATTGTCCGGCATGCTGTTTGACGAATTCTGCACATCATCCACAGTTGCGGCAAAAGAACTTGGCGTATCTTCAATCGCAATATCCTGCATGGCGTAAGCCGGCACCACGGCAACGGAAACCGTCATTGCAGCCACGGAAGCGGTGGTCGCAATCTTCATCAAGCTTTTCGGCGATATCATCGTCAGCCTCTCTCACAAAACGCATTTTCACTCGTTGACGCAATTGCACACGCAAAACTTAAGTGTATTCTGAGATGTCCCCACTCAAAATAAAGCAGATGGATTCCAAACCAAACTTCACATTTACCGAATATGCCACAACATGAAGTGCTGGCATTCGGAAGTGGAACGGGTAACATACCTTATGTATTGTCATTTGGGAACAGAGGACCTTGTCGGACCACCTCCAATAGACAACATCAGAACGGTATCACGGACTCCTGGAGGGAAGCATGGCACGGCACGAAAGGCAGCCAAATAAAGCTGACAGTCAAGCAAGTAACGTCCGCAAGCCCCGGACTTTCAGCAGTACCGCGACCGTCGGGACCAGCAAATCCAACAATTCCGTCAATGCCACCAATCGTGACGAAAAGCTTAGAACAAAAGCACCGGGGACTTCCTACCGAACGGCTCCCGAAGATCCGTTCCAAATCGCCATATCGCAAGGCGTGCAAGATGGCGACACTTGGGTGCACAACCATGTCAAGAACTTGATTCGCCGTTCCATCATCGTAGCCGTTATCGTCGTTGCGGTATGCATTGTGGTCTTCGGCGTCATGGGCGTGAGAACATCGCAGAAAATGCGCGAACTGAATGCCATTAACGACTGCAGAGACGCGGTTGCCGCCATGAACGCTTCATATTCCAAGGATTTCCAGCTCAAGGGAAAGATTGTCGACGCATTTTCCAGCATGGATTCCTCATATGATCTGGAAAAGCTCAGCACCTTGTATCAGGAAGAAGTCAAATCGCCGAAGGCGCTTGACTGCAAAGCCGACCCGTCCGGAACCACCAGCAAAGCCAACACCGAACGAGCCGCATATGACAAACAGGCCAGAACCTTCGAGCGGGCGTTGACAAAGAACGAGGCAAATCAGAATTGAATACGAAACGATTGGCAAGAACGGCGCTTGCCGTTATCGTAACCGTAGGAATAGTCGTTGCCATCATCGTCGGGTGCGGCCCCAAATGGGGCAACGGAACGGCAACCGGTAAAACCGGATCGCAATCCACCGCCACCGCCCATACTGCGGCCACTGTTGATGTGCAGCTGCCCTCATACTACATGGACAATATGGTGTTCCAGCGCGATCAGCCAATCGTAGTCAAAGGCAACGTCAGCTCCACGGAAAGCAACCCCATCGACGTTTCGAAACTGTCAGCGACACTTACGCAAGGCAAAACCTCCGAGAGCGTCAAGGCAAAGGTAGCGAAAAACGGCAGTTTCACCTGCACGCTGAGCGCGCAAAAGGCAAGTCTCAATCCGTATTCGCTGCAAGTGCAGTACGCCGGCAAAACCGTGCTGAAACTGGCCAAAGTGTATGTGGGAGACGTCTTCGTAGCCGCTGGCCAGTCGAATATGGAACTCAACTATGTGCAGTATTACGAAAACGCTACTTACAATTTTGGCAATGGACTAATCACGACAGGCGATTTGCCGAAACCGCTCGTAGATGACAACGTGAACTTTGTCATCGCAAATCATGATGTTGAAGACACTGATTTTCCACTGTCCGCTGTTAATCAGAGCGCCGATGCATGGCTGACTGCAGATTCCACGAATTCACTGCACCTCAGCTATCTGGCTCAGCAATTCGCCATGCAGTTACGCGCCAAGCACCCCAATGTGCCAATTGGCATCATCCAGACCGCGTGGGGTGGCACGCCTATTCGCCGGCATGTACAAGGCGGCGATATTTATGCGAACCATATCGCGCCGTTGAAGGGATTCCATGTGGCGGGCGTGCTGTGGTACCAAGGGTGCAGCGATGCCAATAATTACGGAACTGCTTTGCAATACGAATCGCAAATGACCACGCTCATCAACCAGTACCGTAACGTGTTCGGACGCAAGGACCTGCCGTTCCTGTACGTACAGCTCGCGCGCTGGCCAAACTACCAGTACACGCAAAACGTGCGAGAAGCGCAACGGACTACGCTCGGCAACACCAACCTGCACGATTCGTCGAACGTGGCGATGACGGTTTCCCTTGACACAGATAAGGGCACATCCGCGCTGATCCATCCGCTCGGCAAGGATATTCTCGGGGCACGCATGGCCGCGCAGTATCTCGCCATGGAAGACGGCACCACCGTACCCAACGGACCGCTTATCGAACATGCCCGGCACACTGCGAACGGCGCAATCGCCTTGTCTTTCCGGAACGGCACCGCAAGCAGGCTGAAAGCCATGCAGCCGAACTATTCGAAAACCGCGAGCGCAATCGCACCAAACTATAAGAGCGTTCCGAAAACGACCCCGTTAAGCGGTATCAGCAATATCGCCGCTCCCACCACTACGGCATTGCAGGGGTTTGAGGTCGCCAATTATTCCGGTCAATGGCAGGCGGTCAATGCCACTATCAGGGGCAATCAGGTGTTGCTCACCGCAGCCGATGGCTCAATACTGAACGATCTCAACGCCATGAGCCAAGTACGTTACCTGTTCAGCGGCAATCCGAAGTGCGCGAGCATGCTGTACAACGACTTTAATCTGCCGGCTAGCCCATTCATCACTATTGTTGAGTGATCTTTGTTGGGGGCCGCCGCTAGATAAACCAATACGGGCGGGATAAGTACGGGCGGTCTGAGCCGTTGCTTGGCCTGCTTGGTCATGTTTTGAGCAGGCTGTTCCGGCTTCTGGTTTGGATTCTGGTTTCCCGCTTAAACTATGAAGACTGCTGCAGCATCGCAGAAACTAGACAAATGTCATTTTTCCACCGGTTTATTTAGGCACATTCCCCTCCTACTATGGCATACGGAACGAACGCGAGCGCACAATCACAGATCGAATGCAAACGTGCGCAGGAGAGGAACCACCATGAGGAATCGTATTGCAGCAGCTGCAGCGGCGGGAATATTAACCATCGGCATGGCCGCCTTGCCTTCCGCGGCTTCGGCCAGTGAAGTCGCACCGTCTATTTGTCTAGGCCGCCCCGCCTGCGGACGGACGGGCCGGCAGCACCGCCATCAGCGGGCAGATCGACCAGGATATGGCCGTGTGCACCGATCAGGCGTGCGAGGCCGTGCAGCACTTGAACAAGACGAATCAGCAGATCAAGTCGGATATGGAAACCGCCAAGCAGCACGCCGAGCAGCTGCATCAGAACGCGCACGAGGACGCCGACGCGCTTCGCCAGTACGGCGAGCAGGCCTGGAAGAACTACCAGGAGGACCGCGAGGATATAAAGAATGCGATTGACGGCGCGGTCAAGCGTGGTCAGGAGCGTCACGACGCTCTGCATCAGGATATGCAGGACACGCAGGCCCACCTCAACCAGATGCATGCCGATATGAAGGAGACCCACGACGAACTCAAGACGAGGCATGACGCGTTTGCGGCGAGCAGCCACCAGTGGCATCAGTCGTTCATCGCGGCGCTGAAGGACGCGAACTCCAAGACGGGTCAGCAGGGCGGCTCATCCGTTGCTACCGGCACGCATGGCATCACGGCTGGAACGAATGCCGGTACGACCGTTACTGGAGTCAACGGCACCACTGGCACTGTGCGCACGGCTGCCGACACTGGCGCGAATGGTGCTGCAACTGGATCCGTCACAGCTTCCGGCGATCAAACCGCCGCGTCCACCGGCGCGCTGACCAAGTCGGAATATGGACAGCTTGCACAAACCGGCATCGGCATTTCCCTTGCCTGCGCAGCCATTCTGCTGCTTGCCGGCCTTGCCTACGCCATGAAGACGTTCGTGCAGTATAAGCGCGAAACCAGCGAAGACTGAGCCGGCTCGCTGCCGGACAGCGTTTGCTTCATCGACTCATGAAAAACGGTCTCGAATATATCGGGACCGTTTTTTCATGCGCGTTTTTCGTATGTGCTTTTCATCTGCTATACGCATTGTTGCGATTCAATTGGAATGACGTAGTACAGCGACGTACAATGCAGCGCGAAGCGCGCGTACCGTGCGTATGTCCAGTATTTCCACTGATTTGTTACGTTGGCCGTTCCGATCAGTCCACTGGTCAATTCGCATAATGGGGAGCACTGCTGGCGATTCGCGGCGACGGCGTATCGCCATTCCCCGCCGTCCGTCCGGTACTACCCGCGCTCCCCGCATCGCCGGCCTTTTCAGCATTGCCGATGTTGGTTCTACGCAACGACCCCGCGGCCAACGAGCGGATGGATCGCCTGCGCTGCGCCTGTTCCGTCTGCGAAGCGGACTGAACTGCGGGAAAAGCGCCCGTTACAGGACGAATACGACCGGTTGCGGTCGGAATAAAGCTTGGCGGCAAAACCTGCGTTGTGATGGCGCTTATGGATGCCATCTGCGGCTGCTGCGTATTATCAGGACCATCCGCAGCGTCTTTTTCTTTCACGGTTTGCGATTCTTCCGCACGATTCGCGTCATCATTCGCATCCTCGCCCGTTTGCAAGGCAGACCCAGCTTCGCTCTGCTTTTCTTGTTTTTCCTGCTTTTCCTGCGGAGCGGCCTGCACATCACTCTGCAATACGATTGGCGATGAATTCGAACGGCGTCGGGCAAGCACCGCCAGAGAGTCACGAGTATCAGCATCGCGTTGGTCAGTCTGCTGGCTGCCGGCAGCCGTCTTGTCAACCATCGTCGTGCTTCTTTCTCTCAACGTCACGATTTCGAGCGTAACGTAGCGCAGCGCAAAAGTGCGCGTAAAACGACGATGTACGCAACTCCCCCACCGAATCGCAATCAAATATCGACATATGAGGGCAAACAATCCCATTATTGAGACCACAGACTGGCACCAATAAGCCGCAGCATGGCAATCAGGGACTTTCCTGGATGCCGGCCCGTACACGCGAGACTTGCGATACGGGACGATTCAAAAACCGAGGCCAACGAAAGAAGCATTCGGAGGAAATCTGGAAGGAACCGGAAAACGGAGTGGAAAAGAAGGAACCCCAGAAACCGAATGATTCCAACGGTTTTCGGGGTTCCAATCCGGGCGGAGAATACGAGATTCGAACTCGTGAGGCTGTTACACCAACACGCTTTCCAAGCGTGCGCCATAGACCACTAGGCGAATTCTCCAATTATGCAACGCCTCACAGTGTCTGTCTGTGAAACGCAACTTGATTAGAATACAACAGTTTCTCCTAAACCACAAATCGGCGTGTCGCAACATCCCAGATCACCCACTCACTGAAGGAATCCGATGCATGCGGACTTCCCCGCGTACAAAATCCCCCAACCTCTGGGACAATTCACCTGCCAACACATCTCTCAACGTCCCAAATTCCTCCACTCACTGGAGGAATCCTCCCGCTGCCAAGCCTCTCACGGTCCAAATTCCTCCACTCACTGGAATAACCAGTACGCCCACAGGCCTTCCACAGTCCGAAAACCTCCACCCACTGGAGGAATCCTCCCGCAGGCCGGCTTGCCGACGTCCATAATCCCCCACCGGGCGGAGGAAAACACCCTGTGCGAATAAAAAAAGGGACCTTCCGGGAATCCCGCAGGGGACTCGACCAGAAGGTCCAGACAGTTGGATGCGGCGGCGTGCTACTCTCCCACACCCTCTCGAGTGCAGTACCATCGCCGTGC
>OGOH01002382.1_pt1 | contig 11753 bp, 14 predicted proteins | sample 1552571 | NCBI WGS metagenome assembly OGOH01 (sample SAMEA2580170, study PRJEB22360) | human gut metagenome | biome: human gut; feature: human-associated habitat; material: faeces | place: Denmark | collected 2008/2010
GCGGGATGGCGCGGTGGGATGTTCGCCCAATGCAAATCCCCGCCCATTTTCCAGCATGACCGCCTTCAAAATGGCGTAGCCTTGATTTTTGTCCATAGTACACCTCCCATCATCGAGACATTTCTTTGTTTTCTCTTTTCACAAACGGCTGGAGCTGATAGGGGCTTGTACCGTCCTCGGGCCGCAGAAAGTCTATCCGGGCCGCAGCACGGATGGCGTTCTGGTTAAGCTGCCGCTGCCATGCCCCTTGGCTGGGAGCCCACTTAAAGCCGTTGCTTTTCAGTTCCTGCCGCTGATCGGCATCGGGCTTTTCCTCGAAAATAAGCTGCAAACGGTTTTCAGCCTCGTTGATTTTGGCCTCGCCTCCGGGGAATGTCCAGCCAGCAAACTCGGAGCGGCTGCTCAGTTCCTCAATGCGCTGGCGCACACGGCGGATGTTGGCGTTGTTGTTGGAAAGCAGATAGGCGGGGTACGGCTTGCTTTTATCCAAGTGCCATGACTGCGCCATATCTGCTTTGAGCTTTTCTGCCTGCTCCGGCGTAAGCTCCGGGCAGCCGTCCAGCGTTTTGTGTTTCCGAAAATACGCATTGACCGCCTTCATAGTGGCTTGCTGGGACTCCAGCCCCTCCAGCTTTTTTGTCAGCTTTTCCACGGCCAGATCATCGTCTGCGCTGATCCCGCCCATACCAACAGAGCGGATTTTATCAAGCAGCTTTGAAATCTCCGCATACTCTCCATAGTTGCGATCCCGGGCGGCGTTCTGCTTGTGCTTTTTTGCCACAGGGAAATTGCCGCCCCCGGAGATCAGAATAGAGGGCACCCGGGCATCAATCACATTGCGTTCATTCAGATTTTCCGCAAGTTTCCGGGCATAGCGATCCACCAGAGCGTCAATCTTATCGTGGTACATGGGATCGACACGCGCTTTCTGGCGTTCCGCCGCTGCATACGCTTCATCGACCATTGCCCGGTAGCCCGCCGTAGCGGAGCCCGGCTGATAGTCAGAAAAGCTGTTCATATCTTTTGCCCGCTTTGCGGCTTCTTCATTGATCGGATAATATTTCGGCATAGTACCTCCTTCCACAAAAGCCGGAACTTTGGGACAATTTGTCCCAAAGCTCCGGCAGCTAAAATGTTGACAGCATCTCACGGAAACAGGGGCGGACGTAGAAACATACGCCTCCCGCAGAAAAGGGCCTTAAAAAGCCTTGTCACAGGCGGGTTTGGGGTGTCCTAATTGTCAACACATCAGCCCCGCTTTTTTCGCATATATTCCCGCTGCTGTCTGCGGTGTGCCGTCTTTGCACAGGCCGCCGAACAATAGGTTTGCCGTCCATCAGGAGCCACGGCTCTGCCGCATACCGGGCAAGTCTTGAAATCCGGCCTTGGCCCCTCTGTCAGCAACGCAGCCTCCAGCGCCGGATCAAGGGGCAGAACTGCCTCGCGGAAGTAGCGGCAATAAGCCCCCGTCCAGCATTTCCCAAACATATAGCACTCGCAATCCAGCGGCAGGCAGCCGCAGTCCCGGTCATAGTTGGCACACCATTTTGACACCAGCCTGCGGATTGCCGCTTTTTCTGTCCGGGTCAGTTCTCGGCCCACAGCATCACCTCCCGTTGCCCGGTGGTTTGAGCTGCTCCCGGTAGCAGAACACGCAGCCGATCCCGCGCCAGTAAGGGCCGCCGTCACAACGGGAGCCCTTCGGCGGCAGGCTGGGCGGCACACCCTTAAAGTAGCTTTTTTCTTTCATAAATCCCTCATAGGGGTTGTTGGTAAATCTCATTCATTATCCTCGCTTTCGGTATCGTCCTCGTCCCAAGGCGGCCCATCGTCCTCGGGATCGTCATAATCAGCCAGTTCCTCACTGTAATCCTCTTCGGGTACAGCAGCTTTTTCATGCTTCGGGCGGTAGATTTTGAAGTACCAGCCTGCACCGCTGCCCAGAACAGCCACTGCCAAAATCAGCAGAAGTGTCCCGGTATTGCTTTTTTGCTGGGGTTCGGGTTCCGGCTCCTCCACAGGTTCCGTTACCGGGGCGGGTTCGGGAGCTGTGCCAGCACACTCGGTCATGTTGACCGCGCAGACCTCGCAATCCGTATGGATGGCTCCGGGCGCACATTTTTCTGTGCAGGAGCAGGCCGGAAGTTCTCCGCCAGCGGCCTCCAGTGCCGCCAGCAGATCGGCTTCATCCACCATGTTCAGAAAGTAGGTGTGATACTGTTCGCCATCCTCGTCCACAGGCTTGTCATAATCAATGACAATGTAAAAGGTGTTGCCGCCGCTGGTTTCCACCGTGATGAACTGTTTGTTGGTTGCAGCATCATAGAGCAGATCGCGGGTCACAAGGTTTCCATCCTCCGAAAAGCCCTCGCCCGGGGTAATGGTAGGCGCTGGCTCCGGGGCCGGAGTTTCTTCCACAACAGGCGGTTCCTCATTCCCACTGTCCGAATAGGCGTAGGCCGGAATCGCAAAGCCGCATAAAAGAACGGCAGAGCAAAGCCCCGCCGCCAACATACGAAAGTGTTTCATATTCAGTTTTCCTCCTTTTCTTCTTCGGACTTCGGGACACTTTGTCCCAAAGTACCACCGTCCTTCAGCTTCTCAAACAGCAGCGGGAGCTCCGTAAGGGAAATGCTCATGCCGCGCACAATGTCCACGATCTCGCTGTTTTCCGCCTCCAGCTTTTTCTGCTCCAGCTCCTTGAGCCGGGCCTGCTGTTCACTGATTTTGGCCTTGACCTTATCAATCTCGGCCTGAATTTTCATGCTTTTGGTAGTTGCCATTTCAAAACCTCCTGTCACGGTAAACGCCCGTAGGCGTAAAAATGAGATTGCCAGTAGCTTGTATTCAAATTTGCGTAGCCGATGGGATCTCCGCAATGCAGCATTTTTCCGTCACCGACATAAATCCCGCAATGACTCACGCCCGGCGTGTCATAGGTGCCTTTGAAGAACACCAGATCACCGGGTTTGGGAGAGCTGGTCGGCGTACAGATGTTATAGAGCCCCTGGGCTCCCAGCCTGCCCACATTCCAGCCGGAGTGATTGATGACCCACGAAACGTAGCCCGAGCAATCAAAGGAAGTGGCGGGAGAACTGCCGCCCCACACATAGGGATAGCCGATATATTTCTGCGCCTCGGCAAGCATCGCGGCAAAGGTTTCATCGTCCAGATATTCTCCGGGCACTTCGTAATCACCGGGTTTCCCGGTAATGTACTTGTTCACATAGGGAGAATCCGGGAACAGATCGGGGCGGTTTCCCAGCGTTGCCATATAGATGGCATACCGTGAAAGCTGCTCCTCGCTCATGACATATACGGGCACATGGGATAAATCAAAGTTCTCCAGCGTGACCGTACAGATGTAATAGTCGTAAGGCACCTGATAGGTGTCCGTATGGGAGTTGCCGTCCGCGTCCGTCCATGTGTCGGTTTCCGTGCGATACCGGGTTTCCACCACTACATCCTCCGTGAGAATGTACTGGCGGTCAAAGAGCATTTGCAGCGTTCCCTGTACCTCGCCTATTGTCCATTGTCCCTCATGGAGCGCACACAAAAGAGAAAGCAGCACATAGGGATCATGTTCGATTTCGTCCAGATCGAAGTGGTATTCGTCATAGTCATGGGTGCTTTCATAGGTGTCCAGATAATGCTGTAAATCATCTTCCAGCGCACAATAGGCGGCTTCGGCGGCCAGCATATCACGATCCTCGCAAGGATAGGTGCTGGCTCCTAATGCACCGGCCCCGGCGTTCCCCAGCATAAGCATGGTAGAGGAACAGGACTGCATAGCAAACAGGAGTAACACACAGAGCACCGCAATCACGGCACCTGCGGGATGACTTTTGACAAATTCCACTGCCCGGGCGATCAGGCGCTCTGTGGCTGGGGCCGGTTTTCCCCGCGCCGGCCCGCTGAGCTTGTGCCGCAGCCGCGCTCTGCTTTGCAGCCTCCTTTGCCTGCTTGCGGTATTGCCTGCGGAGCCGTTGCTTCTGCCAGTAGCGGGTAAGGGCATTTTTCGTCAGCTCCGGGTGCTCCTGTGCGGCGGTGTGAAAATGGTAGTCCGCCGTGTACTTGGTATAGCGGGCCTCGGCCTTGCGTACCACTTTTGCCGGATGTTCCCGGACTTTACGGCGCACAAAGCGGGAGCCGTGCCGCAGCGCGGTTTCTCCCACAAGCTCAGAACGGTGTGCGCCTTCCGTGCCGACATTTTCCTGTTCCACTTCAAAAATCTTGCCATGCACGAAGCTGTGAACGGAACCGCTGGCAACACGGCCTATGCGTTTTACCGGGCCGGGCTTTTTCGGCGGCTTTTGCTTTGCCAGCTTCTCCCGGGCCTGTTCCAGTTTTTCGCCTTGGGACTCCATGTGGAGCTTTGCCGCCGCAGCCTGTTCCTGCTGGCTCTTTTTGCGGAACTTGGACTTCGGGACACTTTGTCCCGAAGTGTCGGAAGCCTCCGGCCCGGGCTGTTCCCCGTCAGGGGCGTGGGCGGTCTGCGACCAAGCCTCCTCCTTGGCCTTATTCGTTTTTCGTTTCATTCTTCATATCCTCCGGGCGGGTAGTCAGCAGGTCATAGATTTCTCCGCGAGGGAACCGATCCACAAACGGAATGGTTACATTTCCATAGAACAACAGCCCCTCGCCGGAATTGCTGTGTGTGATATAGGAAAGCTGATGCTCGGAAATACCGAGCTGTTTTGCCAGAATGGTACGGTCACTCTGCGCCTGCGAAAGCAGAATCATAAAATCCGTGTTGTCCAGAATGTTCTCGATTTCCCGGCTGGCCAAAAGGTCTTTGACGTTCTGCGTCAAAGCAGACGGCACACATCCTTTTTTACGCAGCATTTTCCAGACTGCCACAAAGTAGCTGGCTGTCAGCGGATCGCGGAGCAGGATATGAAACTCGTCAAAGTAGCACCAAGTCGCCGCACCCTCGTGGAAGTTCTGATCCACCGCCTGCGAAACAAACTCATTTGTGATGTGCATTGCAATCTTTCTAAGGTTTTCGCCCATGTTTTTCAGAACGATGCACACCACACGGCTGTCCGTCTTGACGTTGGTAGGATGGTTAAAGAGATTGAGGGAGCCTGTGCAATAAAGCTCTAAGGCAGTTGCCACGCGCCGGGCTTCGGGCTCCGGCTGGCGTAAGAGCTCTTCGTACAAATCCTGCAACAGCGGTGTTTTTGCAGTTTCCAGTCCGAGCGCCTGTTCCCGGTACACCAAACGCACACAGCGGTCAATGACCGTCTTTTCAATGGGCTGCAAGCCTTCCTTGCCGCCGACCACCAGCTCGCACAGGGATAAAAGAAAATCCGCCTTCATGGAAAGCGGGCTTTCTCCGGCGGCCATATTGAGCTCCACATCCATCGGATTGAGGTGGTGCGGGCTGTCCGGGGCAATCTCGATCACCTGGCCGCCCAGCCTTCGCACCAGTGGAGCGTATTCGCCCATCGGGTCAACCACGATGATCCGATCCTGCGGGATGGTGAGAAACACATTCAAGAGCTCGCGCTTTGCGGCAAAGCTCTTGCCGGAGCCCGTAGAGCCCAAATACATCCCGTTTGCCGATTTCAGCTTTTTGCGGTCAGCCATGATGACATTGTGGGAAAGTGCGTTCATGCCATAGTAGAGGGCCTGCCCAGCCATGCGGAGCTCCCTTGTCATAAAGGGGATAAAGATGGCGGTGGAGCTGGTTGTCATACCGCGCTGGATTTCTACCTCGTTGTAACCAAGGGCCAACGAGGAAACAAAGCCCTGTTCCTGTTGCCAGTCCAGACGGCGCAGAGCGCAGTTGTATTTCTGCGCGATACCGCCCACGGTAAACACATCGTTTTCCAGCCGCTGGCGGGTAGGAGCAAGGTTTACCACCGTAAAGGTCAGCAGAAACATTCGCTCATTGCGGGATTGCAAATCAGCCAAAAGCTCCGCTGCGTCCTTGCTGAATGTGATCAGGTCAGGGGGAAGAATATCCGGGTCATAGCCGGAGCGCACAGCCTTTCTCTGTTCCTCCACTTTCATTTTTCCGATGTCCGAGATTTTCCCCTTGATGGTCTTAATTGCCTTGAGCTGATCCACGGTCTGAATGTGCATGGTCACGGTCATTTCCGCATCCAGCTCCAAGATTTCCGCCAGCAACTTATCCGAAAGCTCCGATGCCATAATCTGCAAGTAGGACACCGCGCCCCAATACTGGCCGATGCGGAATGTGCGGGACTGGCGGAAGTCGAGACTGTCCGGGGCAATAAAGTCTTTTGTGCCGAGCCCGGTCTGCGGGATGTCTTTCCACGAAAAGCGGAACGCCTCGCGGCTCCCCGGATGCATCTGGCTATGAAGCAGCGCAAGGCGGGCCCGCCCGTCCATAGGCTCCGAGGGAACGCCCAGCCGCTTAAAGTTTCCCATGACATCGGCCTCCACACGCTCCAGACGGGGCCGTGCCTCCGCAATCCCCTCGGCGGGTATGCCAAAGGTGATGTATTTTGAGCGTTCAATACCGTTGTTGCTTTTGGCAATCTGATTTTTCAGCATCCCGGTAAACTCGTTCCGGACGCTGTTATAGTTGTCATCCGCTTTCGGGATATTGACTTGATAGCGGCTGCGGGAATGAGAACGGCGGTTGATAAAGGAAAGCTGGAACGGCAGCGAACTGTCAAAGTAGTTGAGAAATGAACTCCATCCGCTGAATATGGCAGTCTGATCCTCGGTGGATGCCACGGAGTAATTGATGTCCTCATATTCCACGGTTTTTGTATAGAGCCCACCCGGGAGCTTGCACACACCGTCCGGGTGCATGGACAGATACGGGATTGTCTGCTGGGCAGACAGGGCCGCCCGGCCTTTACCCTTGGCGGCGGCTCCGTTTTTCTTCTTTGTGTTTTTCAATCACGTCCTCCTTTCCAGCGCCCGACCCGGCAAAGGGCGCATAAATGTTTTCGGTTCGGTAGGCCCTGATCCCCGGCCTTAGAAACTTGGCCCGGATGATGTTTCGCACAACCTTTTCAAAGGGCAAGCCGTCCTTTTCATACATGGCCAGCAGGAACGCCGGGAGCATAATTCCCAGCATGAGAAACATCGCCCCGGTATTGCCGAGGGTGCCACGGGTCAGCAGATAGGCCGGAATCCCCACCGCGCCCGCGCTGCCGAAGCAGACAAGCTGGCGTTTGGTGAGGTTGAAAGCCATCTTTGTTTTGATTTTGGATAAATCGTTTGGTACGTTTACATAGGGCATAGATCACACTCCTTTCTGCACTTCGGGACAATGTGTCCCAAAGTCCGGGATGGTTGGTGTTACTTCATTCCCCCATACAGCCCAACCGGGCGGGGTCTGCCTGGCAAAGAGCTCCACGCGGGGCAGATCGCCCATCAGGGAAATAATTTTGTCGCGGGCCTCGTCCGGCTTTTTGCTGTGGGCCTCAATCGGGGAAACGATAAATTGATGGATGTTGGCAGCCTGCCGCTTTGGATGTCCCTTGGTTGCCAGCAGACAGATTTCTGCATTGCCCCTTGTCCAGAAGCCAAGGCCGTAAAACCAGCTATCCGCCTTCTTGTTCTTTTTCAGCCAGACGAAAGCAACGCTTTTGTAGGTGAAGCCCCAAGCCTCGATCAGCCGGAGCGCCTCCGGGAGCTGCGGGAAAGTGGCCCATAAAAAGAGTGCGCTGTCCGGGGCTGCAAGATCAGCCACAGGCAACGCACATAAATCCTCAATGCTCATAGTGGGATAATGATTTTCCGCCGCGCCCTGTACTTTCTTAGCCGAGTAGCGCCAAGGGGGATCGGCGTAAATGATAGAATACTGCTGGATAATTACACTCCTTTCTCGCCGGAGCTTTTTACTGCCTGCGCCGCACGGATGCGCTCACTGGCGGCGGCATAAAAGGACGGGGCCGTTTCAAAGCATACAAAGCGGCGTTCTGTGTTGATGGCTGCAATCGCGGTTGTGCCGGAGCCAACGCAAATGTCCGCGACCAGTTCTCCGGGACGGGTGTAGGTGCGGATCAGGTACTCACAAAGCTCCACAGGCTTCTGTGTAGGATGGATGCCGCCGGACACCGTAGGCACAAATAGTACATTTCCGGGATAGCGGCGGCCATCGTTGGACTCGGAGCCCTGCCGTTCAAATTTCCCATAGTTGGAGCTTGTACCGCTTCGGGAATGTACGCGGGCATAAGGCTTGCCATAAGTAAACTTCGGATTGTAGACCGGGGACTTCTGGTAAAACACCAAGATATTCTCGGACTTTTTCAGTGGAGCCCGGTTTGCATTGAGAAAGCCCGTTCCGCGCTCCTTGTACCAAATCCACTCATAGCGGAGCATGGCGAGGTTGGATGCGCCCAGCACCTTGTCAAAGGGGCACTGTGCGAAAAACAGCACTGCGCCATTCGGCTTGACCGCCCATTTCACCGCCTCCCACAGCTCCGGGAGCGGCAGGGGCACATCCCAATAATTCCGGGTTGTGCCGTAAGGCGGATCAGTCAACAGCATATCCACGCTATGTTTTGGCAAAGAACGCAGGCCCTCGATGCCGTCCATGAGAAACAAGCCCTCCTTCGGGACACTTTGTCCCAAAGTGCGGCTATCGGTCATTGCGGGCCTCCTTTGTCTTGGCAGGCGCAGGCCGGGCGGCGTTTTCTTTTCCCGCTTGTTTCGCGGCCTCGGCCATCTGCTCCTTGATCGGGGCAGGCCGTACCGCCTGGGCCCGTGCAACAAGCTGTTCCACCGCCGCATGATACGCCTCCACACCAGCCGCATTGATCCGCTCCTGTGTGGCGCGGTCAGGAATCCGAACCGTAGCCCGGTATCCCGTCCGGCTGGCAGGATCGGGTTTAGAGGGAGCTCCAAGAAAAATTCCGTTTTTCCCGTCCACAACCTTAAAATCATCGATGACCACACCGCCAAAATTGACGCTGGCGAAGCCGATCAGTTTTCCCTGCGGCTCAATCGGGCGGACAGATACCGTGATCGGAACAACCGCCTCCTGCAAGACAGCATCTGTCCGCATTTTTACTGCCTCATCAATGCTAACGCCCTTGACTTCTGCAAGCTCCGCGATGGGAGCATCAAACAGCCAGCGCCGTTCCTCCGCAGCAATCTGCTCCGGGGTCAGCAATACATCGTCTTTCTTACTCAGATAAAATTCCTCCTTTCCGCTTGCCGGAGCAGGCTGGGCGGGGTCGTCCATCAACTCTTTTCTTTGCAGGACGGCCTCTGTTTCCGCCATAAAGCGGTAAGCGTCTGCCTCAGTAAACTCCTCCGGCGTTTTTCCATTCCATAAGCGCGTTCCGTCTGCCCCGTATCTTCTCGGCATAAGCACCACCTCCTGTTAATGAGCGCCAAAGATACGCTGGGCAATGCTCCCGGTCTTAAAGAGCATGAAGCAAAGCAGAACCGTGTAGCCCACAGTTCCCCAAATCGCCCCAATGGGATCGCCGCTTGTTGCGATGCCTTGAATGAGCACCGCGTAAATTGCAACACATACAAGAATCAGCAGCCCTTGAAAGCCCACGGCAAACAGGGACTTGATGTAGTTCTGCCCGGTGCCGCCAAGCTCCCGGTTGGAAAGCGTAGCAACGGGGATGGGGGCCAGACTGGTCAGCAGATAGATTTCCAACATCCGGCCATACACCAAGACGAAAATGATAATCCCCATTGCTTTCATCGTGAAGCCGATGAGCGCAGACTGCAGCCAAAGCCCCAAAAGCGGCCCCAAGTCCATCGCCTCCAGCGAGGTTTCCAGTTCGGCAAGCATATCCGCCGAAACATCGGTAGAGCCTTGAATCAGCCCGCCTGCCTGCGCGATAACGCTCTGCGACACATCGAACACGGCCATGACGATATTGAATGTATTTGACAGGATTAGGATTGCACAGGCTGTTTTGAACATCCATTTATAGAGGTTCGCAACGTCAACCTCGTGCATATTGTTCTTTTCCAAAAGCATCTGTATGAGCTCATAAGTGGCAACAAAGGTCAGCACCATTCCGGCAATCGGCAGGATCACCGTTTCGGAAAGCTGTCGGATCAGGGAGAAAACCCCGGCGTGCCACGCCGCCGGGGTAGTCCCTACCTGTGCCGCAATCTCTCCGACTTGGGTATTGACGGTATCAAAAAGACCTTCGAGGTTCCCCATGATCCCGCCAATCAGAAGCTCTTTGAGCCAGTTTGTGAGCCAGTCGGTGAGAAAATCCATAAGCGCCTACCTTAAAACAGGCCAGACAGCAGAGGGATCAGTGTGGTGCCAATGACGATGATGCCGCCGCCCGCCATGAGCTGCTTAATGCCCTGGCTTTTTGCCGCAGGGTTGTCCGACCCGTAACCTTCCAGAAGGTTGATGACGCCCCATACCGCCAGACCAGCGCCAAGAGCCATGACCAGAATTTTAAGAATGTCGATTGCCTGATTGAAAAATTCCATATACGTTCCTCCATTTTGTTTGTTTGATGGTTTTGGGTACAAAAAAAGCCGCCCACATCGGCGGCGCTTCGGGTCATCATGGCCCGAAGTTACACAAACTCGTCGCTGTCCAGATCATCGAAATTCAACAGGTCAGCTTCTTCGTCCGTGTCGGAGCCGTCCACTTCGTACACCGTGTATTCGTCCTCCGGCTTTAGTCTCAATGGCCGGTGGCGGAACAGGCTTTCCAAGCGGAAGGCGTTTTTCTTTTTATCAAATTCGGCTGTGTACTTGTAATTCGGGTGCTTTTTCAAGTCATACTTCGGGGACAGGAAGGGCGGGAGCCCCCGAAGCTGCAAGATACATTTATCCCCGGGCATGGTGGTGATCTCGCTGGTGGTCATCAGCTCCCGGCCAAGCCGCTGCATATTCTGGCTGTAACTTTCAGACTGTCCACGGCTTCGGCCCTCGGTCTGCATAGAGATGGTGGCCTTGCCCAGCCAGTTTTCCGAAATATCCTTTAGGGTGGAAGCCTCCCGGCCTCCGAGGAATACGATACTGTCCATGTTGCCCATGATGGTTTCGGAATGGTCTTTGTACAATGCCTTGCACTGGCTCATTGCCTGATAAAAAAGCGTCAGGCTGATCTCACGGGAGCGGATGACGGCCACGATCTTTTCCAGCCCCGGCACCTGTCCGGTGTTGGCTGCCTCGTCCCACAGCACCCGCACATGGTAGGGCAGACGCCCGCCATAGGTGTTATCAGCCCGTTCACACAGAAGGTTGAACATCTGCGAAAAAGCGAGGGCAACCAAAAAGTTGTAGGTGGTGTCCGTGTCGCTGATAAGAAAGAACAGCGCTGATTTTTCATCCCCCAGCTTATCCAGCTCCAGTTCGTCATAAGACATGATCTCCCGAAGTTGGGGAATATCAAAGGGAGCCAGTCTTGCACCGCAGGAAATCAAAATGCTTTTGGCTGTCTTGCCGCTGGCGAGCTTGTATTTCTTATACTGCCTCACGGCGAAGTGCTGGGGGCTGCGGCGTTCCAGCCCGTCAAACATATAGTCCACCGCGTTTTTGAAGGTTTCGTCATCCTCCCGGACTTCCATGCTGTTTATCATTTCCACCAGCGTATTCATGTTGCGTTCTTCCTCCGGCCCCTCAAAGACGATGTAGGACACAAGGGCGCAGTACAAGAGGGTTTCTGCTTTTGTCCAGAACTCGTCGCCCTCCTTGCCGTCGCCTTTGGTGTTGGCAATCAGGGCGGTAACAAATTTCAAAACATCGCTTTCTGTCTTGATATAGGCCAGCGGATTGTAGTGCATGGATTTTGAAAAGTCGATACTGTTGAACACCCGCACCCTGTA
>OGOH01002391.1_pt1 | contig 11706 bp, 8 predicted proteins | sample 1552571 | NCBI WGS metagenome assembly OGOH01 (sample SAMEA2580170, study PRJEB22360) | human gut metagenome | biome: human gut; feature: human-associated habitat; material: faeces | place: Denmark | collected 2008/2010
ACAGATATGGATTTACGGCGAAAGGGCAGGACTGTGCCAATGTAGAGACAATTTTGTGCCAACCATGTTTCTTTGAGACATTACAGCAGTGATTCCACCAGCTGATAGATGTCGGTAAATGGATTGACAGCAATTCCAAACGGTTTGCTGCTGTCATTTTGAAGATGGTATTGCTCTACACGTTTGGCGTTCTGAATCGCAATGGCTGTATGTTCTGCTAACTGGGTATATACATCGCCAGCTTTCTCATAATCAGGGAGATAAGTGGTCAATGCGTTTTTCACTGCGGGGTAGTCTTTGAAAAATTTGGTGGTGTACTGGAAATGCAACAGATACCAAAATTCAAAGCAGGGATTGGAGAGTGCAATCTGAATCCCCTTCGCATCTGCCATTTTCCTTGCCTTGGAGAGCAGACTGTCCTTTGCAGTGATGGGGTCAGGGTTGTTGTAGTTCACATCGCCATCTGCAACTACCCATACAGAGTCTCCCTCTGATACGGAAATCTGATTTTTGTTCTGATATTCCACGGCTTTCCGGATCAGGCTGAGATAATCTGTTTCACCTCCGCTGGTGCGGCTGCCGACCACACGAATATCAATGTTTGTCTGACGGTTGCGGTAGTGTTCAAAATACTTAGGCTCAGTTTGAGAACCCTCCGTTACAATCAGAATGACAGGCTTTGTTTTTCTGCGTCGCTGTCCACGCTTTTCAATTTTTCCACGTGCCATTTTACAGCCCTCCCTTGATAAAGGGGATCGCACCATAGCGGCCAATCAGATAGCCCTTCTCCACCTTGGCATCCTTGCGGATGGAAAAATCGTAAAGGGAGAACAGATCGGTGGCTGCTGTCTGCTCGTCTTTTTCTGTGAACCAAATTTGATCTCTTCTCAACAAATCCAAATCAAGAAGATTGGTGCTGTGAGATGTGAAGATCAACTGAGCACCCTTTGGATTGAATTCTGTGCTGTCAAACAAGGATACCAGATGCCTGGTCAATAGAGGATGCAGATGTGCGTCCATCTCATCAGCCACAAGAAGCGTTCCCTGGTCTAAAGCCTTTTTCACAACGCCGATCAGTTTGAAATAACTGTTGGTGCCGTCAGATTCCTCTGCCATATTTAACGCATAGGATAATGCATTTCCATTGGTATCCTGTACCGTGTGAATGGCCTCAATATTTGCAAAGCTGTCACCGTGCTGCGAAGGAGCAGGCTCTGCATCGCGCATTTGCAAAGCCTGTATTCCCAAATCGGCAACACGCAGCATAGATGCGATCACACGCCGGTAATCATCATCTTTCAGCTGCTCTGCCTCAAGCCCATAAGCGTCCGCCACGGAATTCTTCGTGATAATCTGACAAGAAGCGAACCACTCCAAAACCGGAATCACTTTAGAGTAACTCCAGTTTGATGCAACTGACAAGTAGAGTTTGTTCGCAGAAGTGCGCTCCTTGAGCGTGTTTTGTTCATCTATATCCACCGTAAAACGAAAATCTTTGGTATTTTTCCTCTCAAAAATAAGCGCCTGTCTGCCGTTGGGATAGTAATATAGGTATTCTTCTGTAACAGCCTTATCTGTCACAGAAAAACCATACGCATATCGGATACCTTCAGTGGTAAAGATGACCTCAAAGCTGCTGGGGCGCGTTGGCGTTTCCGGATCAAACTTGAAAGGCGAACGGCCAATGGTCTTATGAAGCTGCTGGTTATGTGAGGTCAGCACATAGTTTACCATGAACCAGAACGCGTTTAGGACATTGGACTTCCCCGAAGCATTGGCTCCGTAAATGACAGCAGACTTCAAATAGCTTTTATTTCCATCCATGATAAGATGCTCTGGATGCTCATTATCCTTGCTGGCCAGCAGGGATAATACAACCTTATCTTTGATGGATAGAAAATTCTCCACACTAAATTGAATCAGCATAAGCGACCTCCTAAACCTTTTCATTTATATATTATAGCCCGTATTTTGTGAAAAATCAACGCAAACGCAAAATAAATTCTTTGAAATGGGAATTTGGAAGGAAGCCTATGTGATAAAGATATACAGCGGTAGATCTGATAATGACAAAAAAGAAACCTGGAGAGCAGTTCGTTACTACTCTCCAGGCACTTTTGCTTTTACAGGTTCTGCCGGATGATCCGCGTGATGATGCCCACGGCCACGCCCCGCTCCATATCCAGGCGGGTGACGGCAAAGGACACATCATCCTTCTTTCCGGGCATCCGATAGTCGTAGCAGGAGTGGGCTACCGCATTGACGCCATTGGCGAGCCGGACATAGACCACGCCTTTATGAACATCGGTGACCTTTCCTGCATACTTGCCCTGGATGCGGCACTTCTGCAGGTTGTCCCGGTCAGTGTTTTCCGAAGTGCTCTTGATGTCGGCTCGGATGCCCAGGTCTTCCAGACTGTTGCGCCGCACACTGAGGATACGGACCAGCACTTCATCGCCCACAGAAAACCGCTCATGAGCGTCGCCGATCCAATCCCAGGCAAGGTCTCGGGCCAGAATGGAGCATTCCACGCCGAACACCTCCACACGGACGACCTTTTCCGCCACAGCGATGACCCTGGCCTGGACAATCCGGCCCTCGTAGACGCGGTACATCCCATCCGGGTCCAGATCGAAATAGAAGGTCTGGCGCTTGCGCATCATGGCCTCCCGGCGGCTGGCTACCACGCTGCGGGTCTTGGAGTCGATGCCCCGCACCACAAAGTCAATGTCGGCGCCCAGCATATTCCCCAGGATCTTGTTCTGGCGCAGCATCAGGTCAGTGTATTCCTGGCCGGAGGGGCTGCGGCCCAGATTGATCATCATTTCCTTCAGGGGGATGATGATGCGGAATCCCTTATAGTCCACCACAGCCACCGTCTTGCGGTTGTCCAGCTGTTCAATGCCGCCCAGCTTGCCGGTGAGGATGCGGCGGGTGCGGTAGGCGTTGGATCTCATGCCAGATGATGTCCTCACGGTCTTCCTGCGTCTCCACATCTTCCCGATTGCGGATGGTCAGGATCGAGGGCTCGCCGCGGCGGGGAGCGGCGGTGCGCCTGGGAGTAGAAGTGGGAGCAGGGGCTGCCTCAGCAGGCTGTTCGGCCAGAGAGGCAGAATCTTTAGCCGCAGCCACCTCACTGTCATCAGACGGCGCATCTTCCCCAGTAGGAGCCGTCGGCTCAGGAGGCTCTGCTTCTGCGGGAACTCCTTCCGCCGGCTCCATACTTTCGGCCGTCACGGTCTTTTTCCTGCGGGTGGCCCGTTTGGGCTTGGGCGGTTCCGGTTCCTCAGCCGCTTCAGAAACAGGCTCACCGGGGACATCGGCCGCACCATCGTCAGCGGGAACAGCAGAGGCATCTTCGCCATCATCACTGTCGGGGGCGTCCATCAGAGCAGCGGCGTCATCCTCACTGGGGAGGGCGTCTGCCGCCGCAGTATCGGCAGTTGCCTCACCAAACATCTCGCTTTCGGTGAGTTCCGGGAGGTTGCCGCCATCCTCCGTGGGGGCAGCATCTTCATCCGGCTGGTCCATAGAGGCCAGCAGCTCATTCAAATCGCCGCCATCAGCGGGCGCCGCCATATCAGCCTGCGCTACATCAGGGGGCGGAGTGTTCTCCACGGGAACCGTGGTTTCAGGAGCGGAATTTTCCTGCTCCAGCAATTCTTTTTTCTTGGTTGCCATAAGTAAAAAACCTCCTATGTTGTGAATTTAAGAAAGGATTGAGTCCTTGTCTGTGGTGATGATCCCGTCCGGGGCCTCGGTGGAAGGGGCCGGAGCTGCCTGCTTGGTGCCGGCGGGTGTGCCAACTGCCTTGGGCTTCCTCTTTGCCGGCTTTTTGGGGGCGGTTCCCTGCGGCTTGGGGGCCGGGGACGGCGCGGCGGCAGGCTTCGGCTGCGCCTGTTCCTCCAATTTGCGCCATTCAGGAATGTGCGCCGAGGCTTTGCAGTCGCGGAGCTTGGAGGATTCCGGATGCTTGGAGTAGTCCATCTTCTCTACCTTCAGGGCCTTTTGGCCGCGGATAATAACCAGCGCCTGTGTAATCGGGAGACGAAGCACTTCATCCGGGGTGAGGACAGGCCGTTTGCCGACGCCGGAGGTCTCCCGGTATTCCGGCGTATAATTGGAGATGCGCCAGGTGCCCAGCTGCTTGGATTTACTGGACACTGACACAGATGCCAGACCGGTGCGCTCGGAGATGAATTCCGCCGTCAGGCTGTCTGTGCAGCCCAAAAACAGCTGCGCATCACAGTTTCCCAAAATTTCCTGCCAGAGATTGAGCGGGTATCTGTTTTGGAGACCCGCAAGATTTTGGAAGACGCAGCTCATGGATATGTTTCTGGATCGAATCACACTGAGACGGCGGGAGAGGTCCGGAATGGTCCCGCAGGCAGTGAGCTCTTCCCCCAGGATATGGACGGGAACCGGCAGCTTGCCGCCCTCACAGTTCTTGTCTGCATACCGCACCAGCTTAATAAAGCAAAAGGACAGGAACAGGCTTGCCAGAAAATCAAAGGTGCTGTCCTGGTCGCTGGTAACGAGGAAGTAGGCGCACCGCTCCTGACCGGGCAGTTCCAGGTCGATCTCATCCCGGGTGGTGATCTTCTTGATAAGCTCCGACTGGAACACCTGCAGCCGGGAGCCAAGGCCGATGATGACGCCGCTGCGCACCGTGTCGCTGGCCTGCTTGAACAGGCTGTAGGGCGCTTTGGCCGGATGGGTGGGCGGCAGAACATCAAACAGGTTGTCCAGATCGGATTCCCCATTCAGTGTCAGCAGCCGGTACACCTCGCCGATATTCCTGTTTTCTTTGGCATAGCTCTGGTCCACATAGAGGACGAGGGCTTTCAGCAGGTTCATCTCACAGGAGTCCCAGAAGTGGTCGCCCTTGCCGGTGCTGTTGGTGTTCTTGATGATGACATCCACAAAAAGCTGCGCCATCAGTTCCTGGCCTTCCACTTCGGAAAGGCAGTTCCAGCTGTCTGAATTTTCCGACAACACCAGGTTGAAAACCTTGACACAATAGCCCTGCTCCCGCAGGTATTCGCTGGATTTTTCATAGAGTTCACTTTTCGGATCTGAAATGATCAGCGATTCCCCACGGATCACCGCCTGAAGGATGCGGTTCATACAGAACGAACGGGTCTTCATGCTTCCGCTGGAGCCGTACACGGCCAGGTTGCCATTGATACGGGGATTTTCGGGAATACAGACGGCTTTCCCGTCCAGCATCCCCAGCACAATGCCCTTATGCTTGCGCAGATCCGGCACCAGATCCAGCACACCCTTCATTTCCTTGCGGCCCATCCAGCCGGAGGTGCCATAGGTGCCCTTGGCCGAATAGACAAAGTTCCGGTCTGTGTCATACTCGCCGGTATCACTGTAGCCCATCCGCATGACCATGAGCAGCAGAACCGCCAGCAGGCCAATGCAGATCAGCACTCCGTACACCCCATAGGGGGGATGGAGCACAGAGGTCAGGCAGGTAATAAAATCGGGCGACGCTGCCGCCGGAGATGTGCCGTCTCCGGGGATGCCGCCGCCCTGTTTCCATGCCGCGTAGTTGCCCAATATCTGCCCCAGAAAGCCGCCTGCGTAGAAAATCGCAAGGATGGCAAACGGCGCAGCGATCAGGCCTGCAATGAGTTTCTTCTTATCTATGGGAACAACCTCCCCTCGAATTTTGTGAAATCAATGGTTTGAAAGCGGACCCAGCTACCGCAGTAACGGCGCAGCACATCTGCCTGGAAGTCGAAGCAGATCAGCGTGCCGGGGCGCTCCATCAGGTCGAGGGAGGTGCTGAAGCGTGTGATCCGGGGCAAGTCGCAGGAGTAGCCGAACAGCACCGGCGTTCCGTCCTGCTCCGCGGCATCCTGCTCAATGGCCTTTCCGGCGTTCCCGGCAATCAAGCCCTGGGACAGAATGCGGTTAAGCTCTGCGGTTTTCAAGGGATCACACAGTAAAGCAAGGATCACCTCCCCCTGGTGGTTATTTGTGAGAAAATAAAAATGGTCGTAGCTGCCGTCCAGCATGAAATAGTCGTGCTTGGCCCCGCCGGTGCTGGTGAGCATCTGGTAGGCCAGTTCCATGCTGTCGCCCAGCACCAGCCCATGCACATCCTCGGCGCGGTACTGCCCGGCCAAACGCTGCTGGCACAGGACGCTCCACATCAGCGCCTTTACTCGCATCTCGGATTTGCAGCGCCATTTCATCAGGGCTGCGCTGCTGTTATAGGTGACAAAAATGCCGGTGGGCGCCAGAAGCACCCCTGCGAACCGGGAGCTTCGCACCTGCGTGGTGTCGATCCCCATTTCCTTGACTTCACGGGAACTGTAAAAGGCGGGATACTCGATGGCTTCGCCGTGATAGCCCTGCGGCGAAAAAACCTTCGGCTTTTCATCCTGAAAGAGCCCGATCCCCGCATTGTCCATCGTGACATAGGTTTCCGCGAGGCGGTGGAGCCGGAGCCGCCGGTTCACCTCGCTCTTGAGGCGGTTGGTGTCGGTGTCGCCGGTTAGGTAGGGAGAGAAACGCTCCGGCCAGCCGTCCAGCAGGGCGGCCTTGGCTTTTGCCCCCAGCCGATAGCCCCGGAGCCTGTCGCGGTAGTAGGTACGCAACAGCCCGCTCTTTTTGAGCGAGGTCACGACCGCCTCCAAATAGTAAGGGCTGGCCGGGAGACGGTTCAGCTGGCTGGTTGGGAACTCTCCAGAGATGGCGGTCAGCGATAAAAGCCGGAATGGGAGCGTATCCGGCTGTGGAAAAGTATGGCTGCTTTTCCCAAGGGATCACCTCCTTTGTCGGTGCTGGATTTTTACCGTAATGACTGAGAACTTCGGTAAAATAAAGCTTCTCCCAAGTGGCCGCAAGCCCGAAAATCCGGGACTTTCAGCGGCTTCGCGGGATGTCGGGCCGCAAGGGGCCCAAAATGCTCAAAAATCCGAGATGGATTTCAGGCTTGATTTATGCTCTGCAAGCCACCCGGGAAAGCGGTGCTTCTCCATGACGAAAATCATCGTGCAGTCCTGCTCGCCCAGCTCGGCAGTGTTATAGGCATCGCACAACAGCCCGGTATCATCAGCCATTACAAAAGAGGACAGCAGATCTAAAATCTGCTTTTCCTCCAAGTTGTCATAGTCGCGCACCCGCCTGGTGGGGAGCGCCTGGTCATACACCTGGGCGAAGCAGACAACACATTCCCGGTAGTGGGGCAAAGTGTTCTCTTTGGCGTACTGCTCCAGGGCAAAATAGAGGGGGTCCAGCAGAAACTCGGCGCTCTGCCGCTGCCTGCGCTTTGGCAGAAGGCTGGGCAGCGTCACCGCAAGCACCTCGTTTTCATAGGTGATGGTGATGCCGTGCATCACACTGGCGGATTTAAGATAATCGCCCTTGCGGATGGTCGTGCTGGAATAAATCAGATGCCGCAGCCGGCAGGCGATACGCTCTGCCCGCAGTGCGGCATCGGTGGAAAGGGTCTCATAGTTATCGGGATAACGCTGGATGTCGGTGGTGTCCATCGCATACAGCGCGTTGCTCAGCCGGGATATATCGTCAAGGATGCTCCCGATCCGGCGGGATATAAGTTTTCGGTCCAATCATGTGCCTCCTGCTTTCTTGAAATAGTGTGTCTGGCCGTTTTCCTCTACGGTGCAGAACCCGGAAATGCCGGGGCAGTCGATTTTGGCAATCTGCGCCGGTGAATCGACCAGAATAATGCGGCGGCTGTCACCCTTGTTGCCCCGCAGGGCATGGCAGACAAGCGCCTCCCGCCCGTCCTCAACGCAGGCCACCTCGTAGAGTTCGCCATCGGCAAAGAAAACGAGCTTGACAGGAAAATCAGCGGGAGCATGGTAATCGGCCCGCTGAATGAAGTCCAGCAGGACCCACACTGCCCGGACAAGCGCCCGGTCAAGTTTTGCCGGCTGGCCGGCTGGAAAATGGCCGCCGCTCTCTGCTTGAAAAATGCGGCCCTGCCTCTCCAAGTGGGAGAGCAGGGCCTTGGCCGTTTCTTCTTTGCCAGGGTGAAAACAAAGAAGCTGCTGTTCACTGAGGCCAGGGTACATTGTGACTGTCCGCAGCAAGTCCGCAGCCTCATTTCCATAGATTTCAGCCCTGGTCTTCATGGGGGCTCACCTCCTTTATCAAATGGCGTCATCAAGGCGTCATCGGAACGCCTTATCGAATATTGGAACGCCGGAAAGACGCCATCCGGGCGTCAAACCGGCGCTTTTCTTCATGGAAGGCGTCATATAGACGCACACCCAGCGCAGCACATCAAAACATGGGATTCACCTCGCATATATCATTTGAACCTATGCAGATTCCTGCTCACGGCGCTTGCGCTCCAAAATTTCACGCAGCTCGCGGCGGTCGGTGGTAATCAGGTCCTTTTCCAGCGGGCTGGACTTGAATTCCACCATGATGTTGTTGTTATTGGTGGAAATCAGGCCGTTGCCGCGTTCAAAGTGGGTGACCTCCATCGTTTCCGCGTCGGACAGGTGCAGGGTCTCCTGGACCCGTTCCGCCTCGTCATCCTCCAGATTGAGGATGATCTTGGTCTTGCTGTTGTTGATAATGCCTTTCCCAAAACGGCCCTCGTCCAGATTGAAAAAGTCGTTCAGGTCTTGGCTGGCGCAGACCGCTGAACCGCCATAGCCGCGGATGGTTTTGAAAATTTCCAGTACGAAATCGCCAGCCAGCCGGGTGCCCGTGGCGCCGGCGCCGGAAAGAAGCTGCCAGCACTCGTCGATAAAAATGGCTTTTTCCTCGGTGCGGTCAGCTTTGGCGCGGTCCCACACAAAGTCGAGCACGACAAACATCCCCACAGTCAGCAAGTCGCCGGTGAGGGAGGAAATATCCAGCACAGTGTATTTGTTGTCCAGCCGCACATTGGTCTGCTTGTTGAAGGTGCTGGCGGAGCCGTTCACCAGACGGTTGAGGATATGGGCCATTCGTGTGGTTTCCGGGGCGGCCTTCAAAATCTCATACAAATCGCCCAGCACCGGCATCTCCCGGTAGCAGCCCGGATTGGCCGGGTCTTCCAGGGAGGCGTTGTCGTGGGTGATGCCTTTGGCATTGTAGGTGCGGATCAGCGCCTCATCCAGAAGCTGCCGTTCCTCGTGGCTCATATCGGGAATGAGCAAGCTGAAGAAAATGTGCAGCTGCTGAATCTTCGCCGCCAGTTCCGAGAGCTGGATACCGGGGCCGTCCAGCATTTCATTGACCGACCGATCCACCTTGCGGATCTCCATAACATTGATGCAGTGCGGGCTGGCCGGGGAGATCTGGATGAACTCACCGCCCACATTGGCGCAGGCCCGGTGGAACTCGTGCCCTTTTAGCGGCGCAATGATAAAAACGGGGATGTTTTTGCGCCTCATCCTGAGCCCCATCAATTGCAAGGTAAAGGTTTTGCCGGCGCCGCTGGTGCCCAGGATCGCCATATTGGCGTTCTTATAGATCGAGGAATTGAAAATATCCACGATAATCAGAGAGCTATTATACTTATTGACTCCCAGCAAAATGCCGTTGTCATCGCACATCTCAAAGCTGGTAAAGGGATAGCAGCTGGCCGCGCCGCCCGTCAGCAGGTTGCGCTTGCCGCGCTCATAAAGCCCTTTTTCCATAGAGACCAGCGGCAGGGCAGAAAGAAACGACTGCTCTTCACGGAAGGGGCAGGCGCTGACATTCATATCCTGCGAAAGCAGGAGCTTTTTCATCTCACTGACTTTCCATTCCAGGTCTTCCACAGAGGGTGCCGTCACCGTAATCAGCAGGTTCAGGTAATAAAAATCTTCGTTGTTGGCAAGGCCCTCCTTTAAGAAATATCCGCTCCGGATGGCGCCGTCAATGTCGTCAAAATCGGTGTTCGTGTCGCTGGCATCTTTGATTTTGGAGCGGTTGATACGGAGCTGCTGGCCCACCCGCTGGATGATGCGCTCTTTGGGCTGGCGGGCAAGGAACATATCCATGTCGATACCGTCACCGGCATTGACGATCAGGCTCAGCCAGCCCGCGGGCACCTGCGTTTTATACCCGTCCGAGGGGATCAGCAGATAGGCATAGTACAGTCCATCCATGCAGATATAGCGTCCATGGGAAAAATCAATGCTCCGGGGGGCGGCAAACTCCGCCGCCGGGATATGATCGATCTCACTTTCCCGGCCATGCTCCATATACTGCGCCACCACCTCCTGCGCCCGCACCGACAGCGGCTTGACGGCGCTCTCGTTCCTGCACAGCAGGTTGTAGAGGACATCAACGGTAAACTCATCCTCGTTTTCGGGGACGATGACCTCATTCCCACACTGGCGCAGGTAGTTGGAGGCCGTATGGACGGCGCTCTGGAGGGACTGGATCGCTTCATCTTCCTGCTCTGACCGCCGGGTATTGGCCCAGGGCTCATACTCAAAAATCAGGAAGAACCGCCGAGTCACAGCTTCACGGGAACCGACCTGCTGCACAAAGTTCAGGTAATCCTCCTGCATCAAGCGGCACTGTTCGTTTTCCTCATCGGCCATCTCCTGACGCACCGTGTCCAGGTGGCGGTTAATATCCGCGCGGCGGGTCAGGACCTTGATTTGCAGCTTGATAGGCGAGATTTTCAAGTACGAAACGAAGGAGTAGATGATATTCCTCTGCTCTCTGGCGCTCCGCAGCATGAAATTGATAGGGACAACCTCGACCACCTTGACAAACCGATGGTCCTTGGTGTAGATAATGCCGTTCTCCACCTTCTCAATGGGCAGATAATCCGCCACCGGATTGAGGCAGGCGAGCTTCTGCTCCTTGATATGGGCGGGGTGTCTGGGCAGGCGTTCCTTTTCAGGGCGCTTCTTTGCTTTCTTTTTCGCCTTATTGGCCTTGGCAGGGCGCTCCTTTTTGGCTTTTTTCTTGGGCCGGAGCTTTTCACGGATCTCATAGCCGCGTACTTCGTCAAACTCGGCCGGGAAATCCGCTTCACCGGACCGCCGGCGCTTCGGGGCCTTGGGCTTTTTCTCCTTGGGAGGCCGCTGCTTGAGATGCTTGCCGGCCGATTTGGAGGGGGCTGTCTTTTCCTCCGGCTGTTCACCGTCACCGCCGACAACGCGGCGGTTCCGCAGGTACTTCAAAAAGATGACCAGGAACTGCGAAAGGCTCTCACCGGATATGCCGATCAAGGCAACCAGCCCTACCGGAAGAGCGGTCAGGCACAAAATAATGATGCGGGTGGTCAGCCCAAACGGAAGGAACAGAAAAACCGGCGCCCCGATGGCAAACACCAGGATGCCGGCCTCGATCACATTCCGCGCACGGAACATACCGCCGAAAAAGGTGCCTGTTTCTATGAAATTCGGCGGTATGATATAAGTATCATGGTCGTTTTTGTTGCTCATGTATTACCTCGTTTCCGCAGCCGAGGGGCAGGTCAGCCTATGATCCAGAAAGGACCGCCTGCTCCAGCACGGCGGCTTGCTTCGTTTAGGATGATGGATAGATCCCAGAGCTGTTCGCTGCGCTTGTAGCTGGCCGGGTCCGCCACCATGATCTGACCGTCTTTCACGCCACGGAGAACGATAAAATGCCCGGATGAAGTAAAATGGCCCTCTGCCATAATCGCCACCACCAGCTTTCCTTCAGCCAGGGCGTCCAATATCCGCTGGGGCTCGGAAGTAGTACAGCCAGATACCGGCAGGCCCCATGCTTCAGCGGCGGCGGGGATCAATGCGTGAT
>OGOH01002399.1_pt1 | contig 11682 bp, 4 predicted proteins | sample 1552571 | NCBI WGS metagenome assembly OGOH01 (sample SAMEA2580170, study PRJEB22360) | human gut metagenome | biome: human gut; feature: human-associated habitat; material: faeces | place: Denmark | collected 2008/2010
AGGGGAGCTCCGGCGAAAGCCGGTGAGGGGTGGTTCCTCGCGCAGAGCCTGATAAATGGGATTTGTGACTGGGCTCATCCGGCGGCCAGAGGGCTGGCCGCCCTACTGGCCTGGCAAATATTTCACCGAACCTATGCCCACAAATACAAAAATGCCGCAGCAGACTGTTACATCTGCTGCGGCATTTCTATTTAGGGGTTAATGGGCTGGGTTACAGCTCATTGTTCAGGCTGTGGGATTACTGCCGAATGCCGGTGTTCTTATCGAAATGATAAGTGCGGCCATCGATGACTGCATCGCCCTTAGCCATGGTGCCATAGATCGGGTCGAAATAGTAACGCTTGTCAGCGCTCCAGCCCTTGATCATGTGGCCCTGTGCATCGTAACGGACCCACTTGCCGGTACCATCGGGCCTATCAGCCCACTGGCCAGCTTCGGATTCCTGATAGACATCCTTGCTGGTGGCTTTCTTGCCCTGATCAACAGAGTCCAGCCAGTACCAAGCATCGGAAGCCGGGTCATAGATTTCCTTGCCGCGGCCTTCCAGACCCTGGCGAACGCCCTTTTCGTACCAGAAGTCAGCGCCTTTGATGGTCAGCCACTGGCCGTCCAGAGCGATACCGGTGTACTCGTCAAATGCGCAAGGTACACCGTCAATATCGCCTGCGCCCTTAGCCATAGCGCCGGTGATCAGGTCAAAGTAGTAGGTGCCCTTATCGGTCGTCTGCCAGCCCTTGACCATGTGGCCGTTCTCATCGTAACGGACCCACTTGCCGGTGCCATCGGGCTTATCAGCCCACTGGCCGGCGGCGGATTCCTGGTAAACGTCCTTGCTGACGGTCATTGCGCCGCCCTGGACAGCATCCAGCCAGTACCAGGCGTCGGAATCGGGATCATAGATCTCTTTGCCGCGGCCGGTGGTACCCTGCTTCACACCCTTTTCGTACCAGTACTTCTTGCCGTTTTCTTCAACCCAGCCGTTCTTCTCGCCGTACTTGGCGGTGTAGTCCTTGCCGTTGAAGTTGACAGCAGCGGTGGTAACGCCGCTGGTCTGCTTTACAGTTGCATCCACGAACTGTGCGCTTGCGCAGTTCTTATCGGTGCAGGTAAAGACAGCCATTGCGGTAATGGTGGTCTTTTCAGCGGCACCGTGAGCGGTGCGCTCCTCGGTCGGTGCTTCCTGAGCGGCGGGAGGATCAGTGTCAGTTGTAGCTTTCTTGGTAAAGGTTGCTTTGAATTTCACGCTGTTGGCGGGCATAAAGAACTCGTATACGCCATTAGTAAGCTGTGTATCCGCAAGAGGACCGCCAGTACCCCCTTGCCAGCATTCAGCTACACTCAGTTCATAGCCCTCCGCCGGAGTAAAGGTAGCATAAAGTTTTGCATTTTTATCTTCCGGTGCACGCTTCTTAACGTTGCCGTCTGCATCCTTAACAGTAATCGTGCCGGTAATCGTGCCATCCTCAGCAGGCTCTACTTCAGTGGTAATGCCATACTCAACGATCGTAAACTGTGCGGTGACAGTTACATTGTCAGCAGGCATTTCAAAAGTGTAGGTGTTGGCTTTCTCGCCGGCCTTATACGAAACAACAGTATCCTTGCTGTCTTTAATCGCCAGACCGTTTTCAGCCAGCTTGGTCAGCATAGAATCGTTATCCACCGGCTCAACGGTCAGAGTAACAGGTTCGCCAGCTTTCACGTCAGTGGTCTTGTCAGCCGTCACCTTGCCGTATTCGGTGCTGTTGGTCGTAACGCTGTAGGTTTCAACCTTAACAGGCTCAAACGCAGCGCTAACGGTAACATCAGCAGCAGGCATCTTGAAGGTAGCCTTGCCATCGGTCAGGGTCAGCTTTTCGGTCTTGGTATCTTCGCCGCTCTTGTAGCTGTAGGTCAGGCTGTCAGCCTTGAGCTGGTAGTTATCAGCTGCCTTAACGGTAACGGTAACTTCGGTGCCTACAACAGCTGCGGTTGCGCTCACCTTGGTTTCGCCGTTCTTGTTCGCAGTGTCTGCCACAGTAACCTTGTATTCCTTAGCAAACTCTGCGCTGACGTTGACAGGGTAAGCAGGCATTGCAAAGGTGTAGGTGTTGGCTTCGGTGCCTTCTGCCACCTTAACGGTCTGCTCGTTGTTGTCAGCGTCTTTGTAAGTAACCTTCAGGCCATTTTCCTTCAGGGCATAACCGGCATCCGGGGTAACCTTAACAGTAACGGTCGCGCCCTCAGCAGCGGTGGCCGGGCTGATTTCCAACTTGCCGTTGGTGGTTGCCGCCTGCTTGACCGCATAGGTCTTAGCGTCTTTGGTAACGCTGATGGTCACATCGCCGTCCGGCATGGTGAAGGTGTAAACCGTCTTAGCCTTTTCGGTGGTAGCCTGGGCTGCGGCTTCGTCCTGCGCTGCTTCCTGAACTTCATTCAGAGCAACATCGGTATCGCCGTTCTTTGCGGTAACGGTAACGATATCGGTGCCTTCCTTTTCTACGGTCAGGGTAACGGTATCGTCCTTGATGTAGGTGTTGTTGGTGGTGCCCAGGGTCAGGGTAACGCCTTGAACTGCATCGGGCAGGGTAACAGTGTGGGGGGTGCTTTCGGTTGCGGTATGGCAATCAGAGCACAGGTACACATTGTTGCCAACGGACTTGGTTTCCAGCTCGTCCAGAGCCCAGGTATGGCCCTTGGGCAGTGCGCCGTCAGCGTACTTCTTTTCACCCTTGGTCAGGCCGTACTTGTTGGTGCGGGCCTGGGTGTAAGCGGGGGTATCACACCATGCTTCAACGGAAACATCGGTGGTTGCGCCGCTGCTCAGGTCGCTGACCATGTCGGACATCGGCATGGTTTCAACCAGGTTAGCGCACCACATGAACTCTTCGTTCTTGTTCTTCTCGTCAGAGCTGCCCATGTTCTGGTTGTAACTCGGGTTGTAGTTCCAGGACTCGGTCTTGTAGCTCTTACGGTTTGCATAAGAAGTGCCGGAGGCATCGGTCTTGACTTCTGCCTTGCCGTCCACCAGTTCCTTATAGGTGTTGGACAGGTTGGTGCCGACAGAAACGACCAGCTGATCCTTGGTGGTGTTGATGCCGGTGATCACAGTCTGGCCCTGCTGGGTGGTGGTAGCAAAGCTGTAGCTGTCACGCAGGGTCAGGCCAGCCAGAGGATGGTTCTTGAAGGTGCCCAGATACTTCACACTGCTGGTATCCTGGGCGCTGTCCATGATAACCATGCTCATGCCGGGAAAGTGGGTATCGGGAACCATGTTGCCGTCCTTATCCTTGGTCAGCTTAATGCCGCCATAGACGGTGTTGTATTCCTTCACTTCTTCCACTGCGCCGGTGGTCGGGTCCATACGGTAGATGGCGTTGTTGACGTTGAAGTACAGCTTGCCATCATACAGTGCGGTAGAGTGTACCAGTGCGGGGTAGATCCGCTTTGCAGCAGCGTCTGCCAGGCACTCGGTGTTCAGGTTGTTTTCAACCTTGGTATGCTTATCTTTTGCACTGGTATCGATCTTATAGATGGTGCCAGCTTCGGCCAGAACCTTGGCATTGCTGTCGTCATCATTGAAGTTGCTGCTGGTTTCCTTCAGATCGTTGTAGTACATCAGGATGATATCAAACGGGTCATCCGTCTTGGTAAAGCTGCTCATGCTGAAGCCGCCGGGTCTGCTGCTGGAATCCTCTTTGCGGATATAGTAGTTCGCATTACGCGGACGTGCTTCCAGAGTATCGGGGCCCTGGTTCTGCATCTTCTTCATGAACTGCTGCATCTGGGAGTTGTTACCAGAGCTGCCGGAACCAGAGTTGCCGTTGTTGCCGTTCTCGGCCTGCTGGCGGCGCATGTTGTTATACAGGTTCTGGTTGGTCGTGGTATCAACGTAATAGAAGTAATTATTGTCGAAGTAGATGGGGCTGCAGATAGAGGTGAACCAGGTATCCTCGTAGCAGGTATCGGTGTAACGGGTCTCGTTCTTGTTCTCCGCCTTGGTGTAAGAGTAATGCGGCTTGCCGTTGTTCAACACAACATTGCCGTCATCATCCACATCGGGATTCTTGTTCTTGGTGTAGGTGTAGCCATCGTACAGCGAGTCAATGTAATCATAGTACTTGCTGTAACGGCCTTCCAGACCGGAGGGAGAAACCAGGAAGTTGACATGGCGCATGTCGCCTGCGTTCTCAACGCGGGTCTGGGCCATGCACTCGGTGTTCACGTCGTCATAGCAGACGTCAACATAGTACCAGTTCTTGTTGGCTTCGCCGGTGGTCATCGTAGCAGAGTTGCTGTCGCCCTGCAGCTTGTTGACCTTGACTGCGTTGAAGTAGTGGACGTTGTTGAACATGCCGCCGCCGAACGCATTACCGGCAACACTGGTATCAGAAGTATCGCAGTAATACAGGATCTGGGCAAAGTCAACAACAGCGTTATCGCCTACTTCATCGGGGGTCTTCCAAACTTCTTTGCCGTCAACGGTCTTTTTATAGATTTCCTTGTTGTCAGGCAAATTCTGGACCATGTAGTTAAATGCAGATGCATAGCCCAGGCAGATGCAGCCATACTCAACGCCCTTAGCGCCGATCCCGCCGCCCAGCAGGGCACCGAAAGCAGTCATCTGGATGGGGTCGTTGTTGCCGCCGCCGGTGATATCGCCCATGGAGCCCATATCGAATTCTGCAACCTGGGAGATCCAGTCGTGCAGGATCAGCAGCTTGGTAACATAGTCAGCGCTGTCACCCAGCTCGGCAACCTGTTTCAAGCCTTCATTACGGATGGCTTTCAGAGCTTCGCCATAGTTCATGACGTAAGACATGAACGCCTGCGGCAGCATGTTCAGCATGAATGCCATGGTGGTCGGCGGGACATTATCGTTCGGATCAATGCTGCACAATACCTTGATTGCGCCCATGGTGCCGGTGATGCTGCCATCCTCGCCCTGCTTCTGAACGCCCTTGGAGGTCCAGAACGGGGCAACCACGCCGAAGTACTCTGCTTCGTCCTGGTTGAACTGCGACAGCTGGAAGTAGTAGTAGTTCATCTGCGCAGTCGAGACATCGTAAGTATTGGTGACCTGGTTGCCCTGGTCGTCCACATACACGGCAGTCTTCTGGCTGTCGTACAGCAGCAGGCTGTTCTTGCCCTTGTTGTCGCCGCTCTGATAGGTGAAGTTCACCTTGCTTGCGTCAACCGGGTTGTTCTGCATATCGTACCAGTTGCCGTCCTTCATTGCGGACACCAGGGTAACGCCGGTGCCGCCGGAGGTGGTATCCAGGGTCGGGGTGCCGCCCACATTGATGTAGACGGAATTGTCATTCTGGTCTACCACAACGCTGACCGGCATGGTCATTACCGGCTGGGTTTTGATTTCTTCGCCGCAGACAGCGCACTTGAAGGTGATGCTGGTGCATTCCCAGTCAATGGTAACGGGAGCGCCGGCAGAAATTTTGCCGGTTTCGCTGTCATAGAACAGCTGGGCGTTGCTGTAGTCATCGGCCAGCTTGCCCTCGACCTTCTTCATTTCCCAGTTGAAGGTAGCAACAAAGTTGCCATCTGCATCCTTGGACACGGCATGGTTCTGGCAGGGCAGGGCGGCAATGTCGTCGGTGCGGGTGGTGGGTTCCTTGTATTCCTTCTTAACCGGGCTCTTGTCAGCGGGCACGCTGGCAGAGTAAACGGTCTTGCCGGCAGCGCCGGGCTTTGCCTCGGTGGTATCCTTGGTTACGGTGCCTTCTACCTTCTGGTAGGCATCGTCCTTTTCACAGGTATACACAGCGGTGTAAGCCCAGCCGTCATCGGTCTTGGTCCAGTAACCATCGGGGGTTTCCTTCCAGGTATGGGTGTGGCCATCCTCCGGGTTGGTGTCATTCCAGTACCATTTCGGCTCGCCATAGGTATGGCCGTCTGCAGCGGCGCTGGCAGCAAAGGTATCGGAGTTTTCAGCAACGTAAGCCTGTGCGTAGCTGTCAGCCTGCTGCGCAATCACTTCATCATCGCTGTTGGTCATGGACTCCATCGCAGAGGTCATGCCGGAGCTGCCGGTAAAGGTAACGGCGGTCACAACGCCTGCGGCGTTCGTCTCATAGCCCAGGTCGGTAACGGCGCTGGACAGATGATACGTTTTGATGGTGGCAGCCATCACCGATGCCATCTCGTCCTTGTTCAGGCCATAGGCTTCGGTGTTGATCTTGCCGGCTGCGGCGTTGGCGTACATGGCATCGGCCAGTGCATTTTCCAACGCTGCAAGGCTCATGCCCGCCTTGCTCTGTGCAGTCGCTTCCAGCTTGGCATCGTCCTGCTCCAGTTCATGCACTTCGCCCTGGGCAGCCAGCGTTTGGGCTGTCTGCTTGATCAGGTCTGCGGTGCTGGTGAACTTGGGCAGGGACTGCACAGCGCTGGCCGCGCTTGCTGCGCTAGCTGCAACAGACTGCGCTACCGAAGAATCAATCTTGGTAGTTTCGGCTGCTGCGGGAAGCGCCACGCTCTGGGCAACCATGGCTGCTGCCAGCACGGATGCACCAAAACGCTGAAGGTTTTTCTTCATAGTTTTATCCTCCCTTAAGTGTTACTACTTTCCCCTTTTGTGTGAAAAGTGGTACGGCAGATGTGCGGCACTTTGCAGGTGTTGATTGCAAAACGCCTGGTTGTGCTCCCCTCGGTCTGGCGATCCCCTGCCGGGCTGCGGCCTGCTTTTGGGGCTTTTGGCCCCGGCACAGCGGCTGACAAAACGTTGTACCGGCTGCATGCCTTGATCCCGCAAATGATAACCATTCCGACACATCTAGGTATATACATTATATCACAGTTGCCAGAATTTGCATAGTTCATTAGAGCGGTTTCTAGGTAAATTTTTGTCCTTGAATCAACTGAAACCTGTTTTTCGCACATTATTTGCGTTGCGGTGCGGTGACCCTTTGGCGGTATTTATTAACATTTTTGAATGGTTTATTCCTGATTTTATCAAATGATTAAACATTTACCCCGATAATGTTCTTTGCAATCTCTTAATCCATTCACCCGGTATTGTGATCGCGCATTTTTTGCCATTTCGGTTTGGCTTGTTGTTGAGAGATTTGGCAGAGATTGGAGGAAACTTGAAGAGAAAATTGGAGGTTGAGAATTGCCCATTATAAATTGTACTGTAGAGAGCGTTCCTGACCGTTCCGAAAACTTAGGGATAGATCAACCCTTGCCCCTTAACCGCGACCTGAAATACACCTTCCCAAGGTAGGGCGGTGTGAGTGCCCCCTCCTGCTCCACTTTTTCAAAGTTCCGAATGGTGTCCTCTCCCCTATCTACAATTCCTGATGTTTTCATGATGCCTTCCTTGGTCTTCCACACCCGGCCTTTGCCCCCTCCCCGTCCCATAAGTCGTACACAACAAAAAGGCCCCTGCCTTAACAGCAGGAGCCTTGAAAGCTATATCACAAGCCGAAAATTACTTCTCGATCTTGGAAACAACGCCGGAACCAACAGTGTGGCCGCCTTCGCGGATAGCGAAACGCATGCCTTCTTCCATGGCAACCGGGGTGATCAGCTCAACGTGCATATCAACGTTGTCGCCGGGCATGCACATCTCAGTGCCTTCGGGCAGGGTGATGATGCCGGTAACGTCGGTGGTACGGAAGTAGAACTGAGGACGATAGTTGTTGAAGAACGGGGTATGACGGCCGCCTTCTTCCTTCTTCAGGACGTAAACATGGCCATCGAAAGTGGTGTGGGGATGAACAGAGCCGGGAACAGCCAGAACCTGGCCACGCTCGATCTGGTCACGGTCAATACCACGCAGCAGAGCGCCGATGTTGTCGCCAGCCTGAGCGAACTCGAGGCTCTTGCGGAACATTTCCAGACCAGTGATGGTGGTGGTCAGCTTCTCTTCCTTCAGACCAACGATTTCCATCTGATCGCCGACATGAGCAGTACCACGCTCAACACGACCGGTAGCAACGGTGCCACGGCCGGAGATGGTCATAACGTCCTCAACGGGCATCAGGAACGGCTTATCAGCAGCACGGTCCGGGGTCGGGATGTAGCTGTCAACAGCGTCCATCAGCTCCCAAATGCACTTGTATTCCGGAGCATCGGGATCCTTGGAAGTGCTCTCCAGAGCCTTCAGAGCGGAACCACGAATGATCGGGGTGTTGTCGCCGTCGAAATCCTGGCTGTCCAGCAGTTCGCGAACTTCCATTTCGACCAGGTCGAGCAGCTCTTCGTCGTCAACCATATCGCACTTGTTCAGGAACACAACGATCTTGGGCACGCCAACCTGACGAGCCAGCAGGATGTGCTCACGGGTCTGCGGCATCGGGCCATCGGTTGCAGCAACAACCAGGATAGCGCCGTCCATCTGAGCAGCACCGGTGATCATGTTCTTGATGTAGTCAGCATGGCCCGGGCAGTCAACGTGGGCATAGTGACGCTTCGCGGTGTGGTACTCAACGTGAGCGGTGTTGATCGTGATACCACGAGCCTTCTCTTCAGGAGCCTTATCGATGCTGGAGTAATCCATGAAATCGGCGTCGCCCTTCAGAGCCAGAACCTTGGTGATAGCGGCAGTCAAAGTGGTCTTGCCGTGGTCAACGTGACCGATGGTACCGATGTTGACATGCTCCAAAGAGCGGTCAAATTTTTCCTTTTCAGCCATTGGAAGTATCCTCCTTTAATTCAAACAGATAAAATAGCCTGTTGTAAGGCTATCATACTAGATTTTTCAAGAAAAATCAAGTATTTTGCGCGAATTTGTGCAGAATCAGCCCTTATTGCGCTCGGTCATGATCTTATCTGCAACACTCTTGGGAACCTGCTGGTAATCAGCCGGCTCCATGGAGTACTGGCCACGGCCCTGGGTCTTGGAACGCAGGTCAGTAGCGTAACCGAACATCTCGGACAGAGGAACCATAGCGGTGACACGGGCAGTGCCATCGGTGGATTCCTGGTTCTGGATCGCGCCGCGGCGGCTGTTCAAGTCGCCAATGACGTTGCCCATATACTCGTCAGGAACAACAACGTCAACCTTCATGATGGGCTCCATAATGACGGGGTCAGCCTTCTTCATAGCATCCTTGAATGCCATGGAGCCGGCGATGGAGAACGCCATTTCAGAGGAGTCAACTTCATGATAGGAGCCGTCCCACAGAGTGACCTTGACATCCACGACGGGATAGCCAGCCAGAATGCCGGACTTCATCGCGCCCTGGATACCGTTGTCAACAGCGGGGATGTATTCCTTCGGGATAGCGCCGCCAACAATACCGTTGACAAACTCATAACCCTTACCCGGGTTGGGCTCAATCTTGATCTTAACGTGACCATACTGGCCCTTACCACCGGACTGACGTGCGTACTTGGTTTCCTGGTTAGCATCCTTGCGGATGGTTTCACGGTAGGCAACCTGAGGTGCGCCAACGTTAGCTTCGACCTTAAACTCGCGGAGCAGACGGTCCACGATGATTTCCAAGTGGAGCTCGCCCATGCCGGCGATGATGGTCTGACCGGTTTCTTCATCGGTCCAGGTACGGAAAGTCGGGTCCTCTTCAGCCAGCTTAGACAGGGCAATACCCATCTTCTCGCTGCCAGCCTTGGTCTTGGGCTCGATGGCAACGCGGATAACCGGCTCGGGGAAGTTCATGGACTCGAGGATGATGGGATGCTTCTCATCGCACAGGGTATCACCAGTGGTGGTGTTCTTCAGACCAACAGCAGCGGCGATATCGCCAGCGTAGCAGATGTCGATATCCTTACGGTTGTTTGCATGCATCTGCAGGATACGGCCGATACGCTCGTCCTGATCCTTAACAGAGTTGTAAACAGTGGTGCCAGCCTCAACGGTACCAGAGTACACGCGGAAGAAGCACAGCTTACCGACATACGGGTCAGTCATAATCTTGAATGCCAGTGCAGAGAACGGCTGATCATCGGAAGAAGTGCGATCTTCTTCCTCGCCAGTCTCCGGGTTGGTGCCCTTGATGGCCGCAACGTCGGTCGGAGCAGGCATATAATCAACGATTGCATCCAACAGTTTCTGAACGCCACGGTTCTTGTAAGAAGAGCCGCAGACAACAGGAACGATCTCGTTGGAAATAGTAGCCTTACGCAGAGCAGCCTTGATTTCTCCCTTGGTCAGCTCTTCGCCTTCCAGGTACTTCATCATCAGCTCTTCGTCGGTCTCAGCAACAGCTTCGATCAGCTTGTCATGATATTCCTGAGCCTGTTCTTTCAGGTCTTCAGGAATTTCCTCAACGCGCACATCATTGCCCATATCATCATAGTAGATATCGGCTTTCATGTCGATCAGATCGATGATGCCGCGGAAAGTGTCTTCCTGGCCGACAGGCAGCTGGATAGGCACACCGTTGGCATGCAGACGATCATGCATCATCTGTACGCAGCGGAAGAAGTCAGCACCCATGGTATCCATCTTGTTGACGTACACCATGCGAGGGACTTTGTACTCATCAGCCTGACGCCAGACGGTCTCAGACTGAGGCTCGACACCGCCCTTAGCAGCCAGAACGGTCACAGAGCCGTCCAGAACGCGCAGGGAACGCTGGACCTCAACGGTGAAGTCAACGTGGCCCGGGGTGTCGATGATGTTGATGCGGTGACGATTCTTCTTGAATGCAACAGGGTCCTTCTGAGTCTCAGAGTGGCTCCAGTAGCAAGTGGTAGCTGCGGAGGTGATGGTGATACCACGCTCCTGCTCCTGAACCATCCAGTCCATGGTAGCGCCGCCATCATGAACTTCGCCGATCTTGTGGTTGATACCGGTGTAGTACAGAATACGCTCGGTAGTCGTCGTCTTGCCGGCATCAATGTGGGCCATAATGCCGATATTTCTCGTCATCTGAAGAGAAACTTCTCTGGGTGTAGCCATGAAATTAACCTCCTACAGAACAGATCAATAACGGAAATGAGCGAAAGCCTTGTTGGCCTCGGCCATCTTGTGGGTATCCTCGCGCTTCTTCACGGCGTTGCCGGTGTTGTTGGCAGCATCCATGATCTCGCCTGCCAGACGCTCCGCCATGGTGCGCTCGCTGCGAGCACGGGAGTATGCGGTCAGCCAGCGCAGACCCAGGGTCTGACGACGGGCAGGACGCACCTCCATGGGGACCTGATAGGTGGCACCGCCGACACGGCGGGCCTTGACCTCCAGGGACGGCATGATGTTCTCCATGGCGGCGGTGAAGACCTCCAGGGGATCCTTGCCGGTCTGCTCCTTGACAATGTCAAAGGCGCTGTAAACCACTTTCTGTGCCACGCCTTTCTTGCCGTCGAGCATAATGCTGTTGATCAGCTTAGTTACCAGTACGGAACGGTACATAGGATCGGGCAACACTTCCCGCTTGGGTACGTTTCCTCTTCTGGGCACTTTGCTTCCCTCCTTCATAAAAAAATGATTTCATAGGTACTCGAAAAGCCGCTGCTTTCCGTGTGGGACAAGCAGACCTTGTCCCGTGCCTGCCTTGAGAGCTTCCCCAAACCCTGTACCATGTACCGGATTTCTATGGTAAGCGACTCACGGCAAAGCCTTTGCTTTGCGCTGAGCGCAAAAAATCAGTCAAAAAATGTGCTTCCCGGGCTCCTTACTTCTTGCCGGCCTTGGGCCGCTTGGCGCCGTACTTGGAACGGGCCTGCATACGGCCGTTGACGCCCTGGGTATCCAGAGTGCCGCGGATGATGTGGTAACGCACACCGGGCAGG
>OGOH01002414.1_pt1 | contig 11617 bp, 10 predicted proteins | sample 1552571 | NCBI WGS metagenome assembly OGOH01 (sample SAMEA2580170, study PRJEB22360) | human gut metagenome | biome: human gut; feature: human-associated habitat; material: faeces | place: Denmark | collected 2008/2010
AGGCTACCGAACGGTATACATTCCTCAGTATCTTCCGGCGCCTTACTTTCCGCTTATTCCGGACATAATCGTCAAAACGGACTATCATTTCAGCCACATCGGTATGCAAATCGTAAGTTGTATTGTCCGACGACCAAACCCGGCACATTTTCTCGTAATAGGCTTTATGTCGTATATCCCGGGCCAACCACTTTTGAAAAATGATTTCTTCTTCAGGAGACAATGTTCCGCGGGCGCCTTTCAATAATATTTCCCAACGAATCGAATTTTTTTCCATAGACCACGCTTTCTTTTTTATATAATTAACTTGGAATCTAAAAATGGAGGACACCGTATAATAGAAAAAAATTATCTTTGCCGAAAATATCATGGCAAGAATAGAGCAATACATAGAAAAAAGTAATTTAGGGCTTCGGATAAAAAAAAGAGATCTGGATGCTTTTCATGAATTGTATAAAACTTCGTTTCTGCCTTTGCAGCATTATGCCATGCGTTATCTTTACGACTGGAAACAAGCGGAAGACTTGGTACAGGATGCTTTTCTGTCTTTGTGGGATCACCTGGAAAGATATGATGAAAAACAACCTGTATTTTATTATATGCTCGGTATTATCCGGAATAATTGCCTGAATTATTTGCGGGATTTGGAAATTCAAGGTAAGCATCAGGATAAAATCATCGAAGCGATGTTGTTCTCCGGTATCGAAGATCCGGAAATCGATGAAGATATTCATGAACGTCTGAAAACTATTCTGGATACATTACCTGAAAAACAAAAGGAAGTCGTATTACTTCATATTGTCGAGAAGAAAAAGATCAAAGAAATTGCAACACAGATGGATATTGCAGAAACTACAGTGAAGACTCATTTCAAACGGGCCATGGCGATATTGCGGAATAATCTCAAACTTGTACTTTTCGGCGTATAGTGCGGTTGCAGGAATTTTGCCCGGCAGAAGGCCATTAAACCTTTCAGCCTTTCCTTCAATATTTGTTTCCCCCGTTTTTTGTGTGCTTTGACAGAATCGACGGTTAATCCGAGTTGTTCGGCAATTTCTTCATTGGAGAATTCCTGTAAAGTCAGTTCGTAAATTTTCCGCACAGGGTCGGAGAGTTCCCCGATCATTTTTTGCAGATGATAGTATACCTCTTCGCGGATGATATTGTTCAGGAAAAAACTTTCTTCTTCCACCGAAATACTCAGATAATGTTCTTGTGCCCGCTGACGGCGCAGGAAATTGAGGGCCCTGTTTTTTACGGACAGGAACAAAAACGATTTGAGGGCAACGGGGGTGTTGAACCGGAGACGCCGGCTGTATAGTTCCAGAATGATATCCTGCACGATGTCTTCGGCCACCTCTTTCTTTTATATATTTCATGGCAAATACACACAACATCTGGTAATATTCATCAAAAAGAATCCGGTAGGCTTCTTCTTTTCCGGCGTGTAATTGTTCGATCCATTTAGGGACAGGATATTGTGACGACATCGGATGATTGTTTCAATTTGTTAAGACATGTCCTAATTTCAGGTAAAAGTAGGAAATAAAAATAGATGAAAGAATATCTGTCGTTAATTTTTCCATAAGGAGAGGGGAGTTTGTTATCGGTTATGGCAAATCAGCGGAAAAATTATTATGAAACATTGGAAAAAATACAAAAGTCGGATTTAGATATAACTGCATGGTTGGAATGGTTCCTTGCCTGTCTGGAGGCGGCATTGCTTCACGCTGAAAAATCAGTGGGCACGGTTTTGCGGAAAGCCGCTTTTTGGAATAAATACCGGGAGATTTCCATGAATGACCGTCAAATCAAAATGGTAAATTTGCTTTGGGACGGTTTTGAGGGTAAACTGACTTCTTCCAAATGGGGAAAAATTACCAAATGTTCTGCTGATACGGCATTACGTGATATACAGGCTTTAATTGCGAAAGGGATATTGCGTAAAACCGATGAAGGAGGGCGGAGTACCCATTATGAATTGATTTTTTAAATGTATGCGGAGAATATACCTCACATTCTCCGCATTTCTTGCGTTGAATAGGTTCTTCTCCCTACTTTTTATTTTTTCTTCCCACTTATTGAAGTGTCATCGATAGATTTACGGTAAGCCTCTATGTCGTGGGTAAGGTTTTTAATCATAGTGGATGTCATAAACTCTCTGAAGATATTCAGGTCTTCATGCTCACGGGTTTCCACCAAAGCCTTGATGTATTCTTCCTTGTCTTCATTGAGAATTTTTGTCGGTATCAGCCCGAATTCAAATTGCAGCATATTCATCAGCAATCGGGCCATTCTGCCGTTCCCGTCCGCCCAAGGGTGTATTGTGGCCAAATGATAGTGGGCATCGAAACTGATTTCGTATAGCTGTACGGTGCTTTTATGGGTATAATTTTCGCGCTCCTTGTTCAACCAAACACAAAACTCCGATAGTTTTGCCGGAACTTTACTGTAATTCATATACGATTTACCCCCGATTCCGGTAGTGACATTCAGCAGACGCAATTCACCCCGTGCCGATGAGAAAGCCCCCAATGCGGTCTTATACTCCTGTCCTGTGTTTTTCATCACAAGAGCCGAGAAGTCTTTCAATAAGTCAATGCTTATATCGGCATGAGTATTGGCAAGTTTTACCGCATTCTCGTATGCATTCTTCAAGTCGAGGTTCATATTCAGCTCTGCCATACTCTTTCCTTTCAGGCTGATTCCCTGATCGAACATGATTTGATTCTCAAGTTCGGTAATGGTAGAGCCTTCGATGGCTGTGGAATGGGTAATAAGTGAATACAGATAGAATTTGTCGTAGTCTATCTGCTTGTCTATTCCCAATTCCCGATATTGGGATATGAGTTTTTCGAGCTTCGTTTGCATATAGTCTTTTCTTTGGGGCAAAGATACATTTTTCTCCCCACTTTTCGTTTTGACGCTATTCCATAAAGAAAGTTGCTTTTACAAAATATTTTCTCATTTTTTTTGACACTTTTTGCCCGAGGTTGTGTTTTATATGAAAAAATGAAAAAAGATGACAGATTATCCTTTTCAGATAGCGCTTTTGATACAAAAGTCGATTGTCGGTGTTCTCACCGGAGAAGAGCGGAAACAATTGGAACAGTGGCTGGCCGAGGACGATGAGCATAAACGGATGTATCAGGAATTGGTTCGGCCTGGATTTTTGGAAGAGGCCAGGAGAGAACACCATCAGTTTCAGGTTGGGGAGGGATATCGCCGTTTTGTGGCCGGAAAACGGAAGACTGACCGGTTGCGTATCGGGAAACGCTGGACAGCGGTGGCTGCCATGGGGGCATTGGTGATCGGGGTTGCGCTGGCTTTTTTGTTCCATATGGGGGATAGGATGGAGCAAGAAAGCCAATTGCCGGTAACCGGGGTGATAAAACCGGGGAAGGCGGGGGCCTTATTGACTTTGTCGGACGGACGGCAAGTGGTATTGTCGGACAGCCTGGAAACCCAATTGAAAGAACAGACTGCCGACATTCGTGTGCAGGGGAAACGATTGGATTATTCTTCAGAGCATATCGGTTCTTTTTTAGTTTACAATACGATTACGGTTCCGCGGGGAGGGGAATATCAGTTAACCCTGTCCGACGGTACCCGGGTGTGGCTGAATGCCGAAACGGAACTGAAATATCCGGTGGCCTTTGTCGGTGAGGGGAGGGAGGTCATGCTGAAAGGGGAGGCCTATTTCGAGGTCGCAAAAAATGTTTCCCGGCCTTTTGTGGTGAAAACGGAACAATTGGATATTAAGGTTTTGGGTACTTCTTTTAATATGAAATCCTATCCTTCGGAAACTCAGCAAGTCACTTTGGTGCAGGGAAAAGTGGAAGTACGGGTGGGGAATTATTCCCGGAAATTACAGCCCGGAGAACAGTTGAATTACAGTTCGGAAGGCCCGGAAATCCGGAACGTAGACGTAAAAGCTTATACGGCCTGGAAAGACCGGCGTTTTGTATTTAATGACGATTTATTAGAAGAGGTGATTCATAAATTGGGACGTTGGTATGACGTTGAATTTTTTCTCCGGGATGCGGAGGTCAGAAAAATCCGTTTTACCGGAAATCTGCCGAAATACAGGAATCTGGATCAGGTATTGAATAAACTGGAACTCACGACGCATATCCGTTTTGTGCAGAACGGACGTGCGATTGAGGTATTTACTGAATAACAAAACAGGAAGATGTGTGCAGCATCTTCCCGGAATAGAATTATTAACGCCATCGTGCAAATGGCCATTATTAATTTTAACAAAACAAATTTATGAAAAAAAATCGGGATTTGGATATCGGGTCATGGCCTGATATTGTTCGGAAAATGTATTTAACTATGAAAATTTGTGTTTGCATGCTGATTCTGGGATTGTCAACGCTATCTGCCCGGACGCATTCTCAGATCCGCTTAACCTTGGATGCAAAGAATAAGACTTTGCCTGAAGTTTTCCAGGAAATAACCCGGTTGTCCGGGTATGAGTTCATGTACAGCAGTAATGAACTCCGTCATGTGGGAAAAGTCAGCGTACAGCTGGAAGACCGGGATTTGAGCGATATTCTGGCAGAATGTCTGAAAAATACCGGTTTGTGGTATCGGCTGGAGGATGATGTCATTATCATTTCTCCGAAACTGGTTTCTCCTCAAAAGGTTGGGGAAAAACTTGTCGTGACCGGTTTGGTAAAGGATAAGGGTGGAATGCCTTTACCCGGAGTGACGATTTTGCTGAAAGGTACGCAATTGGGGGGAGTGACCGATGCGGATGGAAATTTTCGTCTGACTTTGCCGGGCAATACGGAACATGTTCTGATTTTTTCGTTTGTCGGGATGAAAACCAGAGAAATCAAGGTGAATGATGCGAAACCTTTGACGGTGGTTATGGAGGAAGATGCCAGGGAGATGGATGAGGTGGTGGTGGTAGCATACGGAACTCAGTTGAAGCGTAATGTTACCGGTTCCATTGCTTCCGTGGATGACTTTAAACCGCAGGAATCCCAAGTGGGCAATGTCATAACAGGTTTGCAGGGACGGGTATCAGGATTATGGGTACGAAAGTTGAGTGGAGATGCCGGTGCGAATCCTGAATTTGTGATTAGAGGACACCAAAGTAGTAATCTTAGTGTGCAACCTCTTATTGTGATCGATGGAATGATTGTTGATGGAACGTCTAATTTTAATCTGAACAACATCGCTCCCCAAGATATTGAATCGATAGAAGTGTTGAAAGATGCTGCTTCATCGGCTATGTATGGTTCGCGAGGAGCCATGGGTGTCATTCTGATTACAACGAAAAAAGGAAAGTTCAACAGTAAGCCTGTCGTTAATTTATCCGCTTATTACGGTTGGGCTTCCACGCCGTTCAACTATCGTATGTTGAATGCGGAGGAATACGAGATGGTATTTCGTGAAGGACGTGAAAACCGTATAGCCGACATTCGATCGCAGTTGGCGGCCGGAGGCCTTTCTGCAGGAGAACAAGCTACTTTGCAAGAGGAAATTGCCACGTGGCGGGCTCAAATGAATACGCTTAATATGGGTAAGCAAGAGGTGGATTGGCTGGATTATGTGATTCCTAACAGCGCTGCGAAGAGTGATATTCACCTGAGCCTTAATGGTGGAAATGACAAAACTACCTATTATTTCTCTGTGGGACGTACTGCTGAAGAGAATACGATTGGAAAAGGTGACTATTCTCGTCTGAATACCAAATTGGCTTTGACTAGCCAAGTCTATAAATGGCTGAAACTTAGTGCTGATATTTCGGTTACTCAATCGGTCAAAAAAAGATATACTTCTTCGGCAGATGTCTTGCGTATGGGAGAAATCCGTCCCGATACCCCCGAAGAACCCCTTTATGATGAAGACGGCCGATGGGACTGGTATTTCGGATACCAGGATCATCCGGTATTGGCATTGACTGACAATAACAATAAGGAAAAGATCGTTAATACGACCGGGAACTTTGGTGTAGACATCAATCTTATAAAAGGATTGGTATGGACTTCACGTCTGGCGGGTACAATAAACAACCGACGGTACGAATCGTTCAATGGCCCCAAAACATATGATGGAATAGACTATGATGGTCATAGCAATGAATCCGGCGATGATGGACATCGTATTACTGCCAACTCTTTCTTGAATTATAATGTGGACATACAGAAACTGAATATTGCTGCTACTTTGGGATATGAGTATAATGAGAATTACTCTAAAAGCTATGTTATGGACATTGGTGGTTTTCCTGATATCCCAGGTCTTGAAGGGCCGGCGAACGGTTCAGAATACTTGTGGGCAGATTGGAATATCTCGGGTAATACTCGTTGGACGGAACGTTCAGAATCTTATTTTTTCCGTGCCAATTTATCTTATAACCGTAAATATTTGTTAGGTTTTAGTATTCGTCGTGACGGAACGTCCAAACTGGCCAAGGAAAACCGTTATAGCAATTTCCCGGCTGTCTCTGCAGGATGGGTGATTTCCGATGAAGCTTTTATGTCCAGGCAGCATGTCATCAACCTTCTTAAACTGCGTACCAGCTATGGTATGACAGGTAGCATTACGAATGTCTCCATGGCCGATTGTTATGACCGGTTGTCCAGTGATATCTATTTGGGAAAACCTGCTTTGAGTGTGGCTAGTACATTAGGTAATCCCGATCTCCAGTGGGAGAAAACCAATCAGGTGGATGTGGGTGTTGACCTTGCTTTGTTCCAAAATCGTCTTACGTTGATAGCGCGGTCAGCTTTCAGAGGAGGACGCATATTCATCACAGGGCTGTCTACAAACAGCAGCGGAACATCCAGATCGCACAGCATCTGTGCGTAGTCATAGTCGAATACTTCAAAGCAGATGATGCCGGCTGTGTGCTGGATGTTGAGAGAAAATGGAAGTTTTTTCTCTTTCAGCTCTATGGGAGAAATGCGATGAATGGTCATGCCGCTGTGCAGATGGTCGATTTCCGACTGGAAACGATCCAGCATCATGGAGGAAAAGTGAGAGCTGCTCAGAAACTGGGTCGTCAGCATGGCGATCTCCCGTTTGTCACTCGGCAGAATGGAAGGCTCTGCTGCTTTTGCAGTGTCTTCCTGAAACAGCGGCAGATAGGCAAACTGCTTATAGCCCATTTCGGCGGCTTTGCGCAGGATCTTCTCCCGTGTGGCATCTGCCAGCACACCGGTGTTGTTGATGGCCTTTGAAACTGTGTTGCGGGAAAGCTGCAGCTCGTTTGCAATATCCTGAATGGTGACCTTGGTTGCCATAAGTCATCCTCTTTCTTTACAATATAGGAGCGGAACAATATAGGAGTGGATGTTCTTCCTTTTATATTTATAGATAAAGTCTGGTGACGAATCTGATTCTTTATGACCCCAGTATAGTGCAAATGCACAAATTAGTCAAATGTAAAAGCGCAAATCATCATTTTGCATATTTACGCACTTTCGAATTTGTGCATCTGTACGAATCCACAATAATTTTTGATGTATACCATGAATTATCGTTGACATTCGCCTGCATGAGTGGTATAAATGAATTACAGAGTTTTACATTTGCACAATCGAAGTGATGAAAACGTAAAATTCAAAGGTGCAAATGTAAAACACAAATCAAACGGCAAGCAAATCAAAAAGGAGGAGAATGATTCATGAAAGCAAAGACGGCCTCGCCGGAAACGGCTGTGCTGACAGCAGAACGCAAGCTGCACAACACATGGGTCTACATCAAACGGCATTGGCAGCTTTACCTGTTGTTCCTGCTGCCTGCCGTGGCGCTGACGCTGGTGTTCAAGTACGCTCCCATGGGCGGTGTGCTGATCGCATTCCAGAAGTACAATCCCTTCAAGGGCATCTGGGGCAGCGAGTGGGTAGGCTTCAAAAACTTTACCCGCTTCATGTCCTCGCCGGACTTCCAGCGCTATCTGATCAACACCCTGAAGCTGAGCGTCTACGGTCTGCTGTGGGGCTTCCCGATCCCCATCCTGCTGGCATTCCTGCTCAACCGTATCGAGAGCAAGAAGATCAAGCAGAAGGTGCAGCTGGTGCTGTATATGCCCAACTTCATCTCGGTCATCGTGCTGTGCGGTATCGTCCGGGTGCTGCTGAGTGTCACCGGTCCGGTGAACGGCCTGCTTCACACCAGCATCAACTTCATGACGCTGCCGGAGGCGTTCCGCCCCATCTACATCATCAGCGGCATCTGGCAGGGTGCCGGCTGGGCATCCATCATGTACACCGCATCTCTTTCTAACGCCAGCAAAGATCTGAAAGAAGCTGCGATGATCGACGGCGCAAACCTGATCCAGCAGATCATGACGGTGGAGTGGCCCGCCATTAAGGATATGGTCGTTATTCAGTTTATCCTGCAGGCAGGCAACATCATGAGCATCGGTTTTGAAAAAGCCTATGCCCTGCAAACTGACCTGAACCTGAACACTGCCGAGATCATTGCAACGTACGTTTATAAAAAGGGCCTGTTGGACGGCGATTACAGCTTTTCCACGGCAGTCGGTCTGTTCAACACCGTTGTCAACGTCATCCTGCTGATCGCAGTGAACAAGGTCGTTGCCAAAATGAACGATGGCAAGGGCTTGTAAGGAGGGGTTTACCATGGCAAAACAGAAAAAATCAAAAATGGCCCTCTACACCAGACAAGATAAGATCATCCTGTACTGCGGCTACGCACTTCTGGGCTTGTTCCTGCTGGCGATCATCGTTCCGATGATCTACATCGTCATCGCGTCCTTTATGGACCCGGTCACTCTGCAAAACAAGGGCATCTCCTTTGATTTCAGCAAGTGGAGTCTGGATGCTTACCAGCGTGTCGTTTCGGACAAGCAGATCTGGGTCGGCTTCAAGAACGCAGTACTTTACTCGATCATCTTCACCATCATCTCGGTAGCTGTGACGATGCTTGCCGCTTATCCCATGTCGCTGCCGGACTTCAAAGGCAAAAAGATCTTCAACACCTTGTTTGTGATCACGATGTTTTTCAGCGGCGGTCTGATCCCCACCTACCTGCTCATCAACAATCTGGGTCTGCTGGATTCCATGTGGGCGGTCATTCTGCCGGGAGCATTCAGCGTGTGGAACATGATCATTGCCCGTACCTATTATCAAGGCATCCCGCGTGAGCTGCGTGAAGCTGCGGATGTGGATGGAGCCAGCGAGATGCTTTACTTCTTCAAGATCCTGCTGCCCGTCTGTATGCCGGTGGTGGCAGTTCTGGCTCTGTGGCAGTTCGTGGCAATGTGGAACAGCTACTTTGACGCCATGATCTACCTGAACAGCGCATCGAAGCAGCCGCTGCAGCTGGTGCTGCGTTCCATCCTGATCCAGAGCCAGCCGGAATCCGGCATGATCGCAGATATCCAGAGCACTGCCGAACGTGCGAAGATGGCAGAGCTGCTCAAATATGCAACCATTATTATTTCCAGTCTGCCGCTGCTGGTGATGTATCCCTTCTTCCAGAAGTATTTTGATGCCGGCATCATGGCTGGTTCCATTAAAGGCTGAGGATATTCCAGAATTTTATGAGCCGGTACGCTCATCTGTTACACGAAGAAAGAACCACAAAAAAGGAGAAAATACCATGAAAAAGCTGATCTCTCGCCGCAACTTCCTCAAGGTCTGCGCTCTGGCGGGCTCTGCCGCTGCGCTGTCTGCCTGTGGCGGCGGCAAATCCACCGGCAGCGGTAATTCTGCTGCTGCAGCTGTGGACACGACCGGTGCCGTTACATTTCCGCTGTCCGAAAAGGTCACCTTTACCGGTATGACCAGCTTCCCTGTGGGCAGCGAACCCGAGCCGAACAACCGCACCATCTTCAAGCGTCTGGAAGAGCAGACCAATGTGCACATCGACTGGACCGCCATCCAGTCCGACCAGTGGAGCGATAAGATCACCCTGAATATGTCCAACCCCAACACCCTGACGGATTTTGTTTTTACTGCTGATTTTACCGACAGCAATCTGCTGCGCTACGCAGATCAGGGTGTCATCCTCAATCTGGAAGACTACATTGACAACAATATGCCGAATCTCCAGAAGGTCTTTGAGCAGTACCCGGAGTACCGCACCATGTGCACCGACAGCGATGGCCACATCTGGGCACTGCCCTGGATCGAGCAGCTCGGCGCAGAAAAGACCGCCATCCAGACCATTGGCAACATGAGCTTCATCAATACCAAGTGGCTGAACTTCCTCGGTCTGTCGATGCCCACCACAGTGGACGAGTTTGAACAGGTGCTGATGGCATTCCGTGATAACGCCGCTTCTATCAAGGCAGAGTATGGCATTGACGGCGACATCATCCCCATGTCCTGCATCGTCAACAACGGCGATCAGGACCCCAGCATCCTCATCAATGGCTTTGGCGAAGGCTACGGCGATGCAGACAAAGACCGCCATATCGCCGTTACCAACGACCGGAAAGTCATCTGTGCCGCCACCCAGCAGGGCTACCGTGATGGTCTGGACTGGCTGCACAAGCTGTATGCCGAGAAGCTCATTGACCCGGAGTGCTTCACGCAGGAGTGGTCCACCTATGTTTCCAAGGGCAAGGCTGGCCGCTATGGTGTCTGCTTCAGCTGGGATGTTGCCAACATTGACAACCTGACCGACTGGGAGCCGCTGCCTGCCCTGACCGCCGATACCCGCAATATCACCCCGCAGAACGGCTCTTTCACCAGCGGCTTTGCCCGCGGCAGATGCGTTGTCACCGCAAAGGCGGATAACCCCGCATTGGTTTGTGCATGGCTGGATCAGATGTACGCACCCCTCCAGTCTCCGCAGAACAACTGGGGTACTTACGGCGATGCGGAAGGCTTTAACATTTTTGAACTGTCCACCAACGATAAGGGCGAGCCCATGCTGAAGCACGCTCCTCTGGGCGATGCTTCTCCCGTGGAAGTCCGTGAAGCGCAGTGTGTCAGTGGGCCTCTGGCGGTTCTGGATGATTACTATGGTGTATACGTTACCTGCCCGGACGATGCACAGTACCGTCTGGACTGGATCAAGGAGATCTACACCCCGGATATGAACAACGATTATGTCTATCCCAATGTCTTTATGAGCAGCGAGGACACCGAGCAGGTCTCTAACCTGCAGGCAGATCTGCAGACCTACATGAATACGCAGAAGGCGAACTGGATCATGAACGGCACTAAGGATGCAGAGTGGAACGACTATCTGAGCAAGCTGGAAGCCTACGGCCTGTCCGACTATCTGGGCATTATGCAGAAGTATCTGGATGCTTACTACGCATAAGAATTCTTTCCTTTGGAGGATTCCATGAACGATTTGACTTTACAAAAAGCCCGTGCCTACGAGGCCGAGCACGGCGCTGCCATTTCCCCGGCGGAACGCCCTGCTTACCACCTGACCCCCTATGTGGGCTGGCTGAACGACCCCAACGGCTTCTCCTACTATAAGGGGCAGTATCATCAGTTCTATCAGTATAATCCCTACGATGTGCGGTGGGCACCCATGCACTGGGGTCACGCGGTCAGCTCCGACCTGCTGCACTGGGAGTATCTGCCCTGTGCACTTGCCCCGGATTCCCCGGTGGACAACGGCCCCGGCTGCTTCTCCGGCTCTGCCACCGAGATGGATGACGGCAAGC
>OGOH01002417.1_pt1 | contig 11611 bp, 7 predicted proteins | sample 1552571 | NCBI WGS metagenome assembly OGOH01 (sample SAMEA2580170, study PRJEB22360) | human gut metagenome | biome: human gut; feature: human-associated habitat; material: faeces | place: Denmark | collected 2008/2010
GCAGGGGAACGACTTTGGGCGGATCAAGAATATTTTCCCCTTCAAGAACCTTACGCATGGCGTCCTCTGTCAGCCTGTCCGCTTTCTCCACGCGCTTGAGGTATTCCACACGCTCCGTCGAGAGCCTGTAGCCGAGGTCGGAAAGGCGTACCGCCATATCCTGATTTTTGGGCTTCAGGAATGAGAGGGCAGATGCGATGGATAATGCGAGCGTGCCATCGTCCACCTTGCTGCACACATCCTTGGTCGCCTCGGACATACGCAGCATACGGTTGAATTTGCTGACAGTGATACCCATTTCCTTTGCGATAGCTTCATCCGTATTCAGCTTTTCGCCCAGCTCGCCTTTCTTTTTACGACCGGCTTTCTGCTTCATGCCCTCCATCTTCATTTTCAGCGCACGGGCGAGGTCATAAGTGCTGATCTTATCGCGGTGCAGATTACTGTCCGCGACGAGGATTTTTGCGTCGGCGTCATCAATACGCTGGATGATGGTGGGAATGGGATAGTTCAGCTCTGTGCCGATCAGGTGGCGGCGCTGACCGGAGAGAATTTCAAGTCCGCCGCCCTCCTTGGGGCGCGCCAGCACGGGGTCCTTGATACCGGCCAATTCCACCGCCTTGTACAACTCTTTGAAGTTGTCGCTGTCCTTATCGACGGAAAAATTGTTGTACTTTACCGTGCAGAAGATAATTCGGCCCAAGGCATAGGTAAAAGAACCTCACGTGTTGGTTATGCTGAAAGTAAGGATGGGATTGAGATGAAGAGGATGGGCAGCCCTGTTCTTTTTCCTGCCGAAGATAATTTTAAAGATCAAGATTGGCCGGGGGGCTGCGAAGATCCCCGTGTGGCTATGACTGAAGACGGATTGTATGTAATGCTTTATACGGCATGGAATCGAAAAAAAGCGCGTCTTGCTGTAGCTACTTCCCGAGATCTGAAGAATTGGACAAAGCATGGGCTTGCTTTTGATAAGGCATATAACGGTCGATTTAATGATCTTTTCTGCAAGTCAGGTTCTATTCTAACAAGATTGAAAGGAAATCAATTGGTCATTGATAAAGTTGACGGTAAGTATTTGATGTATTGGGGAGAGTATGCGGTATATGCTGCTACTTCTGATAACTTGATTGACTGGTATCCGGTTTTGGATGAGAAGAATGAGCTAATGAAAATTATACAACCTCGTAAAGGGCATTTTGACAGTTTGCTGACAGAATGTGGTCCTCCGGCTGTTCGTACCAAACATGGTATTGTTCTTATGTATAATGGTAAGAATAGTGGTAAAACTGGAGATGCTGACTATCCAGCCAATGCTTATTGTGCCGGACAGCTGTTACTGGATGGTGACGATCCTTATAAAGTATTGGATCGTTTGGATAAGCCCTTCTTTGCTCCCGAGGCTTCTTTTGAGAAGAGCGGACAGTACAAAGATGGAACAGTATTTATTGAGGGACTTGCATATCACAAAAGGAAATTATACCTCTATTATGGTTGTGCTGATTCTCGGGTAGCAGTCGCTGTGTGTGATGATGTAAAGAAGCTGAAGATAAAATAGTAGATTATAAAACAATGAGAATAAAGCTGAATACATATATTGCTTGTATTGCTATTTTTCTGTGTTCTTCTATAGAATGCATTTATTCGCAAAAATTGAAATGGAATTTTGGTTTATCACGTAAGCAAAGTTCCGAAGTGATACCTCATTCAAAATACTCGTTTCAGACAGCTAAACTTAAAGAGAAGGTTATAGAACCCGGAGAATTGAGTCCGCTTTCCGATTGGGAGTATCAACTATCCAAAGGATGGAAAATGATAGAAGGATATAAAGCTAGAGTTGCCGAAAAATCAGTAGTTGCGCAAGATTTAGATACAAGCGAATGGTATTCGGCAACAGTTCCAGGTACAGTATTAACTACATTGGTGGATCAGGGTGTATACCCTGATCCTTATTGGGGACTTAATAATTTATTGATTCCCGATACGCTTTGCCGGATGGACTGGTGGTATCGCAATTCTTTTAATATTCCTCGTAATAAGAAGGGAGAGAAAGTGAAGTTGATTCTGAATGGAATCAATTATAAAGCGGAGATCTGGTTCAATAGGCAATTATTAGGAACGATGACCGGTGCTTTTGAGAGAGGTATTTTTGATATAACTCCTTGGGTGGATTATGATAAAAAGAATCTGTTGGCCATCCGTATTCTTCCGCCTAATAATCCCGGTATTCCTCACGAGGCAAATAAGAAAGAAGGAATTGGTCCCAATGGTGGAGCATTGTGCCTGGATGGTCCTACTTTTATCTCTTCAGAAGGCTGGGATTGGATTCCCGGCATACGCGACCGAAACATGGGTATTTGGCAGGATGTCAGAATAAAATTTGGCAATGAATTGGAAATTGTTGATACACATGTGATTACGGATTTACCTTTGCCTGACACTACTTCTGTCAATTTTATCGTTCAGACGGAGATTTATAATTCTTCTAAAACGACTCGTACTGCTAATTTGCATTTTAATATTGGCGGAGTGTCAGCTGTTTATCCGGTTTCTTTGAATGCAAATGAAAAGAGGATGATTAAGCTGACTTCTAATGAGTGTAAAGAACTGCAAATGAAGAATCCACGTCTCTGGTGGCCGAATGGGTATGGAGAACAGTATTTATATGATGCATCTTTAAGTCTGATTTCATCAGGTAAGGACACGCTTGACGTAAAGAAGATGCGTATCGGTATACGTGAGTTGGAGTATGAATTGTCTGCATACGAGGATAACTCTCCTATAGTGCGTTTGAACTATAATCCGACTGCTGCTTTGCAAGATGGAAAACCCGCTTTTGATACTGTGAAACGTAAGAAAACAGATAATAAAGTTCGCTATACGAATTACGATGGAGAGTTTGTCCCCTATTTATTAAAACCAGTATCTTCACAAGGAATAGAGTTGATAAAAGATTCACTGATGAAAGAATATATGGTTATAAAGGTGAACGGACAACGGATTTTTTGTAAAGGAGGTAACTGGGGAATGGATGATGGTATGAAGAGAGTTTCCCGGGAACGACTGGAACCTGCCTTGAAGTTGCATAAGAATATGAATTATAACATGATTCGTAACTGGACAGGTGAGAGTACGGAAGAAGTGTTCTATGAGCTTTGTGATGAGTACGGAATGTTAGTGATGAATGATTTTTGGCTTTCGACAGATGGGTTTAACCTCAATCCGCTGGATAACTGCCTGTTCGTTAGAAATGTGACCGAAACAGTACGTCGTTTCCGCAATCATCCCTCTATTGCTTTATGGTGTGCACGTAATGAAGGATTTGCAACCAATGAACTTGAGTACATGTTGGCCGCCACTTTAGCTAAAGAGGACGGCAGCAGGCATTATACAGGAAATTCCCGTTCATTGAATAGTTCAGGAAGCGGACCTTGGCGTTATCAGTTTGATGCAGGCTGGTACTATCGTTCTTTGGCCGGAGGATTCCGATCCGAAGTGGGTACTCCTTCTCTGCCTACGGCTGAAACTGTTCGTGAGTTTATGGCGGAAGAGGATACATGGCCCATTAGTGATGTTTGGTATTATCACGACTGGCATAATCATAGATATGGTAGTAAGACTTTTAGTGAGCTTTATAAGGAAGGGATGGATCGTAAACTGGGACCTTCTGATAACTTGGATGATTTCTGTCGGAAAGCACAATTGATTAATTACGAAAGCCATCGGGCTATTTTTGAAGCATGGAATAGCAAGATGTGGAATGATGCTTCTGGAGTTCTGTTGTGGATGAGTCATCCCGCATGGCCTAGTATGGTTTGGCAGAACTACAGTTCGAATGGGGAAACAGCTGGTGCTTATTATGGCACGCAAAAAGCATGTCGTCCTCTTCATATTCAGATGAGTCTTAATAGTCAGCACAAAGTGGATATTATTAATACTACACTGAAAGAATATCGAAATTTGAAGGTAGGAGTTACTGTTTATGATAAAGTAGGCAAAAAAATACGTTCTTCACAACATAAGGTCGGACAAGTGGCAGCCAATGTGCTGACTTCTGTAACACAGTTGGAAGATATAAAAGGACTTCCTGATTTCTACTGGGTAAAGTTGGTGTTGACAACTAATAGCGGAAAGTTGCTGGATGATAATGTTTATTGGCTCAATCAGAAAGAATGGGACGGAAAGGTCTTGGCTAATTTGCCGGTTTCTTCGGTGAATGTTTCGGTGAAGAACTTCACGAAAAAGGCTAATCATTATGAAGGTAGGCTTATTGTGAAAAATCCGGGACAATACCTGGCCGCTGCAATAGCATTGACATTAAGGGATGCAAAAACAGATGCGGCTGTTCGTCCAGCTTATTTTGATGACGGATATTTTTATTTGATGCCCGGCGAATCTAAAGAAATCCGTTTTCAGGTAGACTGTAAAGAAGGGGTGGATAAGTTGCTTTTGCGGGTGGATGGATATAATGTTGAATCGAAAGATATATTGTTGAATAAATAAAGATTAGGTATTTATGTATAAGAAGGTATTAATATTATTATTTTTTATTCCTTTTCAGTTATTGTTTGCTCAAAAAAGTATGTTGAAAGACTTTCCGGAAGGCTCTACTCCGGAGGAAATAGGTAAGCGATTGGCCTACCGTTTTCTGACAGAGAAACATGCACTCCATATCGGAAAATGGATTGGTTATCCGGAGACTTTTTATTGGAATGGAGCTTTGCGATATGCTTATCTTGCAAAAGATAAGGAACTTATCAATCGTTTGCAAGATAAGTTTGAACCTCTGTTTACCGAGGAGAAAGCGTTGCAACCTATTATGAATCATGTTGATGTGAATATGTTTGGCAGCTTGCCTCTTGAGTTATATCTTGTGACGAAAGATAAGAAATATTGGTATTTGGGGTTACCCTATGCTGATTCTCAATGGAAAGTGCCTGCAAATGCGAAACCGGAGGAAAAGGAATGGGCTGAAAAAGGATATTCCTGGCAAACACGTTTGTGGATTGATGATATGTATATGATTACAATCGTGCAGACTCGTGCTTATAAAGTGACGAAGGATAAAAAATATATTGATCGTGCAGCTAAAGAGATGGTGATGTATCTGGATGAGTTGCAACGTCCAAACGGCCTTTTCTATCATGCACCCGATGTACCTTATTATTGGGGACGTGGAAATGGCTGGATGGCTGCCGGAATGACGGAATTACTTCAGTGTCTGCCTAAAAATCACAAAGACCGTCCTCGTATTTTGCAGGGCTATCGGACAATGATGGAAAGTCTGAAGAAATATCAGAATCCGGAGGGCTTGTGGAATCAGTTGATTGACCAGTCTGACTGTTGGACTGAAACATCCGGATCGGCTATGTTTACTTTTGCTTTTATCAAGGGAGTTAAGAATGGATGGTTGAATGCAGAAGAATATGCTCCTGCTGCGCGTAAGGCGTGGATAGCTTTAGTGTCATATCTTAATGACAAAAATCAGGTGAGAGAGATTTGCGTGGGTACGAATAAGAAGAATAGTAAGCAGTATTATTATGACCGTCCACGCCGCACGGGTGATTATCATGGGCAGGGACCTTATCTGTGGTGTGCTGCCGCTCTAATGGAAAAATAATCGTTCCGGTATTGAGTAGTAGTTGAGGCTTTTGGAGGATATTTCTATTGATTTGGATAATTTTTTTTATTTATAGCCCAATTTGTTTTATCCAATGTGAGGGATGTTCCATAACTTTGGCTCAACAATTTAGTACAAACGGAATCAGACAGGCTGATTCGCAATCATGTTTTATATGAGTTTGAAATATTTACTTTGTGGGATAGCTTTTGTGGCATGTGCCACTATTGTTGAGGCTTTTGATAATGTGCCGGAATCGATTTCTGCATCTATTTCTTTGAAGGTACCAGGAAATGGAGCGAAACACTATCCATTGACTTTTCAGAAATCGCAGAATAATAATGGCACTTATTATTTGGAGAATTCGGAAAAGATGCCGTTGACTGTGTCTCAAAATATAGTTACTGGTAATGATGGGCTACGTATTAGTGTATCTATCACTGCATTAGAAGATGTCTATTTTAATTACAATCAACAGATGGCAACCGGTTTCCGTCATGATGACTGCCTGTTCTATATGCCGGGGTTTTGGTATCGACGTAATCTGCGTTCACCCAAAGAGGCTCCTTCATTTCATACATCAGATAGTTGGATTGTGAGCGAAGACAGGTTAAGTGCGCCTCTCACGGGGATTTTCTGTGAGAAGAAACAACGTTTTATGACTGTCAACAGGCTGGATCAGTTTACAAACAGCACTTTGGCCACGCATCGTGAAGGTGAAATAATTCTTTCGGATAAGACATCTTTAGGGTATACCGGATTTGAAAATAAGGACGGGGTTGCTACTCTTTCTTTCGGCTTTCCCTATCGGGAGGCTCCTAAAAGTTATATCCGTAAATTGACATTAGCTCCGGCTGTAACGGCTTATCAGCATCTTAAAAAAGGGGAGACGATTTTGTTGACTTGGCAAATTACTGAAGGTGAAGCCGAAGACTATTCTGATTTTGTGCGCCATACTTGGGAATATTGTTATGATACATATTCTCCCAAGCCTGTTGACACTCCCTATTCAATTGAATATATGAAGCAGACTCTTAGCCAATTCTTCGTAAGTAGTTTTGTAGATAAATATCCGTTGGTATATAATTCGGGTATACATCTTAGAACAGATGCATGTACAAGTAATGGGCAGGCAGAAGTCGGTTTTATAGGGCGTGTTCTTCTGAATGCATTCAATGCCTGGGAATATGGTTGGGAATGTAACCGGGAGGATTTGAAGGCTAATAGTACTAAAATCTTTGATAGTTACCTGAAGAATGGTTTCACAGAGGCAGGCTTTTTCAAGGAATCGGTAAATTATGACAAAAACTTTGAGGATCCTGTTCATAGTATCCGTCGTCAATCGGAAGGACTTTATGCAATTTTTCATTTCCTGGCTTATGAAAAAGAAAAAGGTCGTAAGCATCCGGAATGGGAACAGCGATTGAAGAACATGTTGAACATGTTTCTGCAATTGCAAAATGCTGATGGTAGTTTTCCACGAAAGTTCCGTGATGACTTCTCGATTGTAGATAAAAGCGGAGGAAGTACTCCTTCGGCTACATTACCTTTAGTCATGGGATATAAATACTTTAAGGATAAACGTTACTTGGATAGTGCTAAGCGGACTGCGGATTATTTGGAAAAAGAACTGATTTCTAAGGCCGATTATTTCTCGTCTACTCTTGATGCGAATTGCGAAGATAAAGAAGCGTCACTTTATGCTGCAACTGCTACTTATTATCTTTCATTGGTTACTAAGGGAGAGGAACATAAACATTATGCTGACCTGACAAAGCAAGCCGCTTATTTTGCATTATCGTGGTATTATTTGTGGGATGTTCCTTTTGCTCCCGGACAGATGCTGGGTGATATTGGTCTGAAAACACGTGGCTGGGGAAATGTTTCGGTAGAAAATAATCATATCGATGTGTTTGTATTTGAATTTGCCGATGTACTTCGTTGGTTATCGAACGAATATAAAGAATCCCGTTTCTCGAACTTCGCAGAAGTGATTTCAACCTCTATGCGGCAGTTATTGCCTTATGAAGGACACATGTGTGGCATTGCCAAAGTGGGTTACTATCCGGAAGTTGTTCAACATACCAGTTGGGATTACGGAAAGAATGGCAAAGGATATTATAATGACATTTTCGCACCCGGATGGACTGTTGCTTCTTTATGGGAATTATTTACTCCTGGGCGTGCCGAGATTTTTATGGAAAGGTAATATAATAAATTAATTTGTAATGACATCTAGAAGAGATTTTCTTAAAAAAGCCGGGCTGCTTAGTGCTGCTTTTGCAGTTCCTGCTCTTAATGTGAATGGTGATACCCCACAGTCTAAAATACGTCTGAAGAATACTAAGATTGCCGTGGACGATCAATGGGATGTTATTGTAATCGGTGGTGGACCTGGTGGATGTACCGCTGCAATTTCTGCAGCTAGGGAAGGTGCTAAGACTTTATTGATTGAGGCAATGGGGCAACTTGGTGGTATGGGAACTGCAGGGATGGTTCCGGCATGGTGTCCGTTTTCTGATGGTGAGAAAATCATTTATAGAGGTTTGGCAGAGAAAATCTTTGAAGCTTCGAGAAAAGGAGTACCGCATGAGAGAAAACAGAAAATGAATTGGGTGAGTATAAATCCCGAATATTTGATGACAGTTTATGATCAGATGGTTGCTGAATCGGGAGCCCGAGTACTCTTCTTTTCAAGAGTTGCCGCTGTAGAAAAAGTAGCCGATGAAACGGTAGATGCTATTATTGTTGCAAATAAATCCGGGCTTGTTGCTTTCAAGGCAAAAGTTTTTATTGATGCGACAGGTGATGGGGATTTGGCGGCATGGGCAGGCGCATCATTCAAAAGAGGAGATGATAGTGGGGTGGTACAGAGCTCATCTTTATGTTTCTCGTTTGCCAATGTCGATAGCTATAACTACAATCTGACGGGGCCTTCATTGCATACTAGCAATAAGAACAGCCCTGTTTATAAAGCGATTGAGTCTGGGAAATATCCATTGATAGATAAGCATTTTAATAGTAATTTTATTGGTCCGGATGTGGTACAGTTCAATGCCGGACATCTTGATAATGTCGATTCAACGGATCCTTGGGCTACTACGCAGGCAATGATGGTAGGTCGGCAAATTGCCGGACAATATTTGGAAGCAATGAAGGATGTTCAACCCAAAACTTTTGGTAGTGCTTTTTTGGTGAAGACTGCTTCTTTGCTTGGAGTCAGAGATAGCCGTCGGATTGAAGGTGATTATACTTTTACGGTAGAGGACTGGAAAGAACGTAGAACTTTTGAGGATGAAATCGGACGTAATTGCTATTATATAGATGTTCATAAACCAGGTCATAAAGAGACGCGTTATAAAAAAGGGGAGTCTCATGGAATACCTTATCGCTGCCTGACACCAAAAGGACTGAAAAATGTATTGACCGCAGGGCGCTGTATATCTACTGATGAAGAAGCATTCGGGAGTTTAAGGGTAATGCCTCCTTGTCTGGTGACTGGCGAAGCTGCCGGAATGGCTGCAGTACATGCTATAAAACAGGCAAGGAATGATGTCCACAAAATCGATACTGATTATCTGCGTAAAAGATTGAAGGAGGAGGGACAATATCTGTTGTAAAGGTAAATGATTTATTATGAATAAAGCAGGAAAATAAGATGAAACTAAAACTCGTAATTAGTCTGACCAGTATATTGATGTTATGTGGATTTACCATGAAACCTTCTACGGATACGACTACAGGTAAAGAGGATAACAGAAATTGGGTACTCGGTCCCTTCGTACGTCCTGAAGGTGCTAATCCCGTAATTTCACCTCAACCTACTTCTTTTTATTGTCCGATGCAGAAGCAACAGGTGAAGTGGGAAGAGAGTGATACATTCAATCCGGCGGCTACCGTGAAAGACGGGAAAATTGTCGTACTTTACCGGGCGGAAGATAATTCGGCACAAGGAATCGGTAAAAGGACTTCACGCATTGGATATGCTGAAAGTACTGATGGAGTTACGATGGCACGATTGGACACTCCGGTGTTATTTCCGGCGGAAGATGACTTTAAAGGTATAGAATGGCCGGGTGGTTGTGAGGACCCGCGTGTGGCTATGACGGAAGACGGACTGTACGTGATGCTCTATACGTCATGGAACCGGAAGACACCGCGTATCGCTGTAGCCACCTCCCGAGATCTGAAAAACTGGACAAAGCATGGACCCGCTTTTGAAAAGGCCTATGACGGACGTTTCACTAAAATAGCCAGTAAATCCGCTTCCATACTGACTAAAGTAAAGAAAGAAAAGCTTGTTATTGATAAAGTAGATGGCAAGTATTTCATGTACTGGGGAGAGTATGCTGTTCATGCAGCTACTTCTGACAATCTTGTGGACTGGTATCCAGTGCTGGACGAGAAGAATGAATTAAAGAAGTTGGCGAGACCGCGTAAAGGTCATTTTGACTGTCAGATGACAGAATGCGGACCTCCGGCAATACGGACTAAAAAGGGGATCGTACTTCTATATAATGGAAAAAATGCAGGAAAAGAGAGGGACACCGATTATCCGGCAGGAGCCTATTGTGCAGGACAACTCTTGTTTGATAATAATGATCCTTATAAAGTTTTGGATCGGTTAGATAAACCTTTCTTTGTACCTGAGGCCTCTTTTGAGAAAAGTGGGCAATACAAAGATGGAACGGTGTTTATTGAGGGATTGGCGTATTATAAGAAGAAATTATATCTCTATTATGGTTGCGCAGACTCGAGAATAGCAGTGGCTGTATGCGATAATGTAAGGAATCTGAAAGTTAGATGATTAGTTGTATATATTCTATAATTGTATAATAAATAAAAATAAGTCGTTATGTGTAAAAAACTACTTTTATTATTGCTTTTGCTACCTTTTCAACTATTATGTGCTCAGACTAAGTTGTTGACGGACTTTCCGGAGGGTTATACCCCTGAAGAGGTCGGCAAGCGTTTGGCATATCGCTTTATAGGTGAGAAGCACGCGCTTCATGCCGGTAAATGGATTGGGTATCCAGAGACGTTTTATTGGAATGGTGCACTAAAATATGCTGCGGTAACAAAAGATAAAGAGCTGATTAAACTTTTGCAGAATAAGTTTGAACCTCTGTTTACATCAGAGAAAGCATTGCAACCGATTATGAATCATGTTGATTTGAATATGTTTGGCAGCTTGCCACTGGAAATGTACCACGTGACAAAAGATAAGAAATACTGGTATCTGGGATTGCCTTATGCTGATTCTCAATGGGAAGTTCCTGCAAATGCCAAACCAAAAGAAAAAGAATGGGCTGAAAAAGGATATTCCTGGCAAACACGTTTGTGGATTGATGACATGTATATGATTACGATTGTGCAGACCCACGCATACAAAGTGACAAAAGACCGTAAATATATTGACCGGGCAGCGAAAGAAATGGTTATGTACTTGGACGAGCTGCAACGTCCGAATGGACTTTTCTATCATGCTCCGGATGTTCCTTACTATTGGGGACGTGGAAATGGATGGATGGCAGCGGGTATGTCGGAGTTGCTCCGGTGTTTGCCCAAAAAACATAAAGACCGTGCCCGTATCTTAGAAGGTTATCAGAAGATGATGAAAAGTTTGAAAGAATATCAGAATGCAGAAGGGTTGTGGAACCAACTGATTGATAAACCTGATTGCTGGACGGAATCATCAGGATCGGCTATGTTTACTTTCGCATTCATAATGGGGGTTAAGAATGGTTGGCTGGATGCTGACGAATATGCACCTGCTGCTCGAAAAGCGTGGCTGGCTTTAGTTCCATACGTTAACGAAAAGAATCAAGTAAAAGCTGTTTGTGTAGGAACAAATAAAAAGAATGACTTGCAGTATTATTATGATCGTCCTCGTCGTACGGGTGATTATCATGGACAGGGGCCCGTCCTTTGGTGTACTGTCGCTCTTTTAGAGAAATAACTGATTATTCCTTGTCCTTGTTTTATTGCTGA
>OGOH01002421.1_pt1 | contig 11600 bp, 11 predicted proteins | sample 1552571 | NCBI WGS metagenome assembly OGOH01 (sample SAMEA2580170, study PRJEB22360) | human gut metagenome | biome: human gut; feature: human-associated habitat; material: faeces | place: Denmark | collected 2008/2010
CTATCTGGAAATTCCTATGAATGAGCGCTTTTTATTATTTTAAATGGATTTTGAAGACTAAGCCACCGGAAAAGTACTTGCAACGGTTCAGTTCTACTATGGCGTTGATGTAGTCTTTCCAGAAGCTGTACTCCATACCAAGATTTACCTGGTACTTCGCCCCGTCAGGGTCAAAAGTCAAATCCTCCTTCACATCCGTATAACCGGGAACCACTTCTGCCATTAAATTAACACCATTAATGGCTTTATGCACCCAAGAATCACTGTCCTTCAAATGAAACCGGAAATTCGCACCCATAGCCGGATTATTCAACTTATTATCAAAACGGTTACTGTATATCCATGACAGATGTGCACCCAATGTACCCACATTCTCAAAATAAAAATGTTTGGTTATGGCCAGATAATAGCGGTTAAGAAAACCATTACCATAATTTAATTCTGAAGGTTTGGACAGCGATCCTCCATTCCATGAATCACCTATCACATCATTCGCCCCGAGAACTATCTGGGGGGTCCATTCTTTCCACCAGCCTTCTTTCCACACTCTAAGCCGAAAATGAAAGGAACGGTCCTGATTAATAAATTTACCATACGTAGAAGGAACCCAATAGCCCGAACGATTACCATAGTCCGTGGGTACTGCCTTATGCCCCATACATAAGTACCCGGCTTCCAACCAAGGGAAAATAGTTATGTTTATGTAGTAATTCCATGTATCATACCACCAACGGGGAACGGTAGCGTGATGGTTCAGCCAGTTACCACCTGCCATAAAGGTTTTGTCACGCTGCATGTCAGCAGTGGGCATATTCATCAGACCTGTGGTGCCGTAGTTGATTTGCGCATCTGCATATACTGTCCCGATGAATATAAACAGGCTTAATAAGAATCCACTTTTAATCATTGTTTTTATCATCATAATTCTTGATACACTTTTTCCATAGCATCCACCATATGTCCTATTAAAAAATTTTCTGCAACACGCTTATGTGCAGCCCTAGAATATTCTTTTTGCAAACTTGTATCTCTAACCAATTTATCTAGAGCTTCCGCATAAACTTGATTCAAGTTCCCCTTTTGCGAAACTTCTATACCAGTAATTCCATTAAGATTAACCCAATTTACGCCACTCCCCTCAATTGTAAAAGTAACAGCTGGAGTATAACAATACATAGCCTCGGCCAATGCTACACCAAATGCTTCATTCTTTGTGACAGAAGGAAAAGCAAACACACTGGCCGCATACAGATAACAACGCAAATCATCCTCAGACAACCTACCAACAAAATGAATACGTGCCGAGTTACGTTTCTTAGCTAATGCTTTCAATCCCTTTGTCAAAGGACCTTTACCACCGATAACAATGACACAATCGGATTTCATATATTGCTCCGCCTCTATCAAATGCGGCAAACCTTTATATTTAGTATGCCTGCCCATAAAGAAAACAATAGGTTTACCATTATATAGTGCCCTTATTTCCTGAATACGTTCCTTATCTCCTATTCGAAGTTCAAATAACTTTTCATCAATTGCATTCGGTACTATACGTATTTTTTCTTTCACTTTTTGTAAAGGCTTAGAACCATCCCTATACTGCGGACTCGTCACTACAATACAATCCGCTCGTTTAATAATCCATTTTTCCCAAGGGCGTACCGCCCAGTATAGATACCACTGACGTATAATATCCATATGCCAATGCAACACCAACTTAACATCCTTCGGCATTACTAATCGCAACAATATAGCTGGGAAAGGATTCGCCCAATGAAATTGTATTACATCTGGTTTTTCTGTTAAAATAGCCCATCGCAATCCATTTTTATACGACAATGACAATGCCTGACGAGCAATGTTTACAAAAGTTGCAATACGATATATACGATGACCATTTATTTCATCTACAGCATTCTCCCGTTGATTATTAAAACAGACCACGCTTGTAATGTGTTTTGGCATCCTTTCCACAAGATATTTACAGATACCCTCTACGCCTCCTAAATAAGGAAAGTAATATTTTGAAATATGTAGTATATGCATAACTCTATTTCTTAGAAACTTAAGTATATATAAGATGTAACATACTAATGATCTATAGCATTTTCAAAGCCAATAATAAAAATAGTCTTAACGCGTCTTTACCCTTATTCCATGCTTCTAGGAAAAATGTACAAACATTACTTTTACATTTCCCAATAAAGCCTTTTTAACTACAAAAGATAAAACCCACATCCCCAAAAAGAGACCTGATATATACGTTTTAAAAACAATATGGCAAAACCATTAAGTAATCTGCTTTTTATAAATTCTCGACATCATTTCTCTCCCTTTCAGTTTTAATACTGCTTCATCAAACGAATAGTCTAAATGAATTACAGGTGGAGAAACATAAGCCCCTTTGTTTTTTAATGACTTAGATACACAAGTAGCAGCACCAACTGTTATAGCATTACCTATAAAAACATTAGGCAGGATAGTACATCGTGCACCAATATAACAGTTTGAACCAATATGTACTTCTCCATCCACTCTCACATACCCCCATACCCGTTTCTTCGAAATAAAAGCTATGTGTCCATATTTGAGTATCGGCACCTGCCAGCATGGAGTTTTCTCCTATCGTAATGCTACTTGTTAAATCCAATAAATGAGAGACTCCTATCCTAGCATTCCTTCTTAAATGAAGGCAAACTGATTCATATAAAACTGCAATACTAGATATCTTATTGAGATTATGAATACTGGATTTTTCATCCATCAAAACATCAAATCCTCCTTTAATAAAATTCAAATGACCTATTCGGCTTTCCTTCTTCATTACTAGTGAATCAACAATAATCAAGTTAAAATGACCAATTGTAGCTTCTACATCCATATCTATATAACGACATAAAACAAGAGAAAAACCTACCCTTTTCATCTTAATATGAAGAATTTTAAAAATAAAAAAGGGAAACAACAAGAAAAACAAGCACCTAAAAACTCTCATACTTTTATTAATCTCCATAAATATCAATCAACCCTTTAATATGACTTTCCATCGAATAATCATTTAGATGAAACGTATTTATAATATTCTTTTGCATTTCATTCAAATCAATTTCTTCCAATCTTTTAATAGCAGTAACAAACGAATCATAATCACCTGTTTTAAAAACAAATCCTGTTTTCCCATTTTCTATTTGTTCAGAAGCGGCACAGCGATCTGGAACAATACAAGGAATACCATATGATTTCATTTCTATAATAGTCAAAGGAGCACCTTCATACCAAAATGAAGGAAATAGCAAGCATTTTGACTGAAGAATGTATTTTTTCTTTTCCTCCCCTGACGCCCATCCTACAAAATCAATTTGTGGATATTCTGCCTGATACTTTTCCTTCAAATAACCATCACCAACCACCAGTCCTTTTAAATGCAAATCAACCATTGCTTTACAAAACAGATCCAATCCCTTTTCAGAAGACAAACGTCCCATAAAAAGATACGCTGCATCTTTCTTCAATTCGCATTTCGTATCAGACAATTCTAATGGATTATTCAAACGTGTAACTGGATAAATCTTTTTTTTCGGCATATGACATAAACATAATTCATGGGTCAAGGCTGAAATAGATATGAAATGTATATCATTCTTCCAAAAATAGAAATTCTGAATTTTCTGCCGACATACTCTCCACATTTTCTGTGAAAAAGAACGAGCATCACAATTACACAAAACACATCTCCAAGAAAGAGGGTTTCTTTCACAAATAGAGCGCTGGGGATAAACAAAAAAACCACCATTAGGACAAAAGGAAAAATAATCATGCATAGTAACTACTATCTTAGCATGATGTTTCCTTGTCACCGCAAATAATGATGCAGAAAGAACTTTCGTCCATGAATGAAAATGAATAATAGTCTTCTGTAAATCCAAAGATGACAATAATTTATCAAACTCCTTATACGCTTTTTGGTTCCAAAGACCTTGAATTATCGCCTCAAGCCGATTCGAATTATTCAATATATCGTACTGATTCAAACAAAACACTTTCACACCCGTCGCTTCTAAGCAAGCATCAACAGGAGCAACACCAGCAAAAAAGAATACCCGTTTACCTCTGCGAGACAATTCACAAGCAGTCCGAATTGCCACACTACCAGCACCACCATTTATAAAGGCAAAGTCATTAACTATTATAATATTACTTACCATAAAAAAACTTCAGATAAAATACCTTTATTATTTTCTTGATGCCAATAAGTCCCATAACCAATCTAGGAAAAAGAACTGCATGATTATCTCTTAAAATAGACAAGTGTTCTTTATCCATAATTCTGTAAGAAGTCCCCGTAGCACCTTCCATTGAAAAATAAGCAATATAAGAGTCAATCTTCCGAAAACGGTACCCTGACAAATAGGCCTTCTGAACCAAAGAAAAGTCAGCTTTCAAAGGATACTTTAAATTAAATCCTTTTAAATCCAAAATCATTTTCCGCTTCATTATCATCCCTTGATGACAACCCAACATTTCATACCTTACTCGAGAACAACATTTTGATTTTGTGTACCGGAGTATTCCATCAAAGTACCGATCTATTGTATTACCATAAATAATATCATATTCAAAATCATTCTCACCTAAAAAGAAAGAACGTAGTCCATCGGGCAACAATTCATCATCCGCCCCTAACACATAAATCCATTCACCCTTTGCTATAAGAACTCCTTTGTTCAAGGCATCATAAATACCCAAATCTTGCTCCGATATATACACAATATTTTTGCATACATATTCACGGACTATGTCCAATGTATTATCTTTTGAGCATCCATCAACTACAATACATTCCACGTTTGTATAGCTTTGACTATAAACACTATCTAACGCTCTGCGAAGATATTTTCCTGCATTATATGTTGCTATAATGACAGATACTAACGGATAATAACCCATGGTTTTATCAAAAAAATTAAATTCCTACTATAATAGATTTATAAGGAATAGTGTCAACAGCACCATGCTGACATTCCACATAATAAAAGTAAAAAAACAACAAAACATATATTGACATACAAATTCTCCTTCCATTATTTTTCTTAGACTGTCTAAATATCCATGGCATAAGTACCATTATAACAATCATTTGATAATAAGCTATACGAAAGGCAACTTCAAAGAAAGCTGACATTATAAAAAAAAACAAACAATATAAGAGGGTCAAACGGAGCATCTTTACTACACTATCCCATTCTCCTTCTTTTTTTGACTTACATACATACAAACACCCGAAACAGAAGAACAGCAAAAAGAGACTTGTCCGAGGAATATCCACTCCTGAATTGATATATAAGTCCGCTAATTCCATTTTTACTAGTCCTGTTTGACTCAAATAAAGGAGTATAGAAATAGAATTCGTCAAAAGAAATAAGATAGCAGCTATATTAATCAAAAATGAAAACCTAATGTCTTTTATCCAATACATCACCCCCACCCCCAAAAAGACAAAAGCAGAATTATGGAAAAGATAAGCAATTAAACACAACAATAAAAACTGCCAGTATTTTGCATCAAAAAAATAAGTCATAGAATACAAGCATATACAAAGAGCAATAGACTGCCGCATCATAGACAGTCCTAACCAATAGAAATAGAGCATATACGAAAAGACTAACAATGGTGCAATAATTTTTTTACGAAAATGAATCGCAGTCATCCCTAACAATACCATCTTCAATAATTCTGTTATAAAAAAGAAAAAGTTTATATTAGAAGTTATACTGCCACATACATAATTCAACAATAAATAACCATACTCCGGATTGGAAACAGACTCTATATACAAAGGAAAAGAACGTGAATAAACCGCTTTATAAAACCACTCTATTCCATAAGTCTGCAAATCCCTACCTACCGTTTCATCACGTAATCCCCCCACTAACGAAGGAAACAAAACAAACAACAAGAACAATACAGCAAATAGATATTTATTCTTGACAGAAAGATTTGCAAGATAAAATAATAAAGTAGTTATTAAAGCTACCGATAAATAGAATATCATGTCTATAGCTTATTATTATCAAACAAGTGATTTAGCATAATCATTTTTAGACAATCCATTATATATCAACCAACCATACCTTCATCACTTATATCTTTCATAAGACGCTACATCACGAACAAAATCAAACGCCTTCTTCTGCATATTCTGATATTCTTCTACAGAAGATTCACAAACATACCGAATACCTTCCGCTAAAGAACCCGAATCCTTCAATTCAGCCAGATAACCATTCTCCTTGTGCCGAATCTGTTCTGGTACCCCTCCCACATTAAAACCGACACAGGGTAGTCCGCAAGCCATTGCTTCCATAATGACATTAGGGTAATTATCAGCAAGGGAGGCAGAAACAAAAACATCAGCCGCATTATATACAAGAATCAAAGAATATTCATCATGCAAAAAACCAGTAAACCGACAAGATATTTTCAAATCTTCCTTTACATGCGAATTTTCCTCACCAAAAATCAGAGCTTCATAAGATGCAGAAGATAATTGATTTAATGCTTCTCGCATATATCTCCATCCCTTGTACTCATCATCCACACCAGCAGCTCCGAAAAGAACTAATTTATGTTCCTTCCCCACACCTAAGAATTCTCGTGCTGCTTGTCGATTACCTGGATGAAACTTTTTCAGATCGAACACATTAGGAAAAACCGTTACTTTATGATTTTTCCATAAAGCACTTTCCATCACGCACTTACCCAACCATGCAGAAGGAGTATAAGCTTCTAAATTGGCATATACCGACCAACGTTTCATTCGAACCTTAAATTGACGAAAAGCTAAATCAAGACCCAACGGATGAGTCCGAAGGAAAGGACAATTCTTACATTCCGTCTTATATTGCTCACAATCCATTGCATGATGACAACCTCCTGTTACAGGATTCATATCATGCATATACCACCGAACTGGTTTCCCTAGTTTCAAAACTCGTTCTATCTCACGAGTAGAGAGCATAGACCCCGCAACCCAATGAATATAAATCAAGTCTGCCTCTTTTATCAGAGGATGTTTAGCTACTGACACAGATAAAAAAGGAAAGCTAAACACGGCCCATGGATGAAATGGCATTAAAAGAAACCTCATTATTTGATTAATAAGCACTGATTTAATTTTAGCCCACTTACCATTTGCTATGATGCTATGAACATAAGGTACGGACTTTTTCTCATGAACTAATACTAGCATCTCTGCATCCAACCCTGCCTCACGCATCGCCTCACAATGTCGAAAAGCAGCTATTGCCGCCCCCCCTCGAGAATCTGTAGCATTTATATGTACAATTTTCATTTTGTCTGTTCATTCATAATTTTGGAAAAAAGTTCTTTTAGCCCGTCATAATATTTCGTCTTGAAATATGGAAGAATATGATAACTCAATTTCTTTGCAAGCACTTTCTGGCAAAGACTATAAGCATCATCCAAATCTTTTGCTACGTATACGTAGTCATCATAAACTCCCTTGAACCAATCAGCGCCAGTTGTCACCTTATGATCCGTCGTTTTCAAAATAATAACAGGTGTACCTGCACAAAGAGAAAAAATAGTACCATGATAACGGTCAGTAATAGTAACCTCATAATTCGAATAAGACTCAATTTCCGCCCAAACATATCTTTCCAAATCGCTACGAATTTTCATAAAATTTTCCTTGATAGTCGTATCCTTTTGGATGACACGAGTTATCATCCTAATTTTGTCACGAAATGTATCCAAATCTTCATAGCTATAAAGTTTTTCATCATCATTACGAGTACAAAGGCATACCCCAGAACGAGGATTGTCATACTGTCTTAGTCCTATAAGTGTAGTCACAATATCAGGAAATATCTTCACTGAAACTTTCGAGAATAATTCCTTTGCCTTCTCATATGACACTAAATCACGAGCCAAAAATAGCATACGACTAGCTTTATTATGATTCTCAGAGAAACGAAATGCATTTTCTTCATGCTGAAAAAAAACTGTCTGAGGCATCATCAGAATCTTAGCATCAGGCATAGCATCAATAACCAAAAAATGCATCAAAGGATGATTACCACCTAAATCCTGTGTGCAATAACCACTTTGAAAAATAATGATATCCCTATCTTTCACAAAGTATCTCTTCAAAAAATCAAAAAATTCCACTCTCTTATCACAAACTGCATCAGATTCCACTTTAAAAAGATAATACTCAGGATAATTTTCTTTAATCCATTTCAAAATACAATAATGCTGTGCTAAATCCCCCAAATTTGAATGAGCAGTAATCCCCAAATAATAAATACAAGGAAGATTAGGATTCTCGCCTTTACAGGAAATAACAGTTTCTCTGAAATTTTGAAAATCAACCAACATATGCTTATGTTTCCGTAAATATATAATTTTACTCTTTATTGGCCGAACAAACCATCCCAAATATCTTTTAAGGAAAAGATAATACGCACTTCTTTTATTCATATTTTTTTAAGTGATAATTATTTTCTTCAAAACGTCAGTCCCTTTTTCACCCAGAACATTTTTTATCAATGCTTTAATATTGTCTGTCTTAGAGCTAATTCTGTTTGATGCCAAAATCAAATCATTAGCCTTCTTCTCATTATCCACATAAGTAAATACTTCAAGAATAATAGGTTTGTCGCTACGAGAAATTAAGTTAACCTTACATTTTTCAAAACTACTTTCATCTGTAGCTGAAAAATAAATAAAACCGCAATTTTCTGCCCATCCCTTTGCGCTTCCATTATGACCATTTGCAGAAATAAAATCAGCCACATGCACATCTTCCTTCCAAGCATCTGTCATAATTTTAAATTCTGCACCACCACCATTATTAATCAATATAATACGCACATTCTTTTTAATATGGCGTATTCCCAAAGCATTCATATCATAAAAGAAAGCCAAATCGCCAATCACCAAATAGCTTGGTCTGTCTGTGGCAGCAGCCTGTCCTAAAAAAGATGATAAGCAACCATCAATTCCATGAGTACCTATATTAGCATATACCTTAATTCCTGAATTCAGTTTGAAAAAATTAGTAATTCGGATACTATCATTAATGCTTAAATGTAACACCGAATTTGAAGGTATTTTTTCCACAACTTCTTTGATTGCATAAACATGCGACCATGGAAATTCCGGAATTTTTATATTATCCGCATATTCTTTGAATTCTGAAAAATATATACGATCATTCACCATGCCCTCAGTCATTTCGTTACATTTATCAAAGAAATATTCTGGTTTACATTCAAAAATATCCGTCAAACTTTTGTATGCATCTATTACTCTTCCATCTTCTTGAATAAGCCAATGTTCAAATTTACCTTCAAATAATTGTAATTCCTCTTTTATACTGGAGAATATTTGCCCTCCAAATGAAATAACTATGTCCGGTAAAAGTTCCTTGACCTTCTTAGGAATAATATATCTTCCATCCATGCAAACGGTTGTATTAATCCCTTCTTCTATATCCAAATTAGACATATAATCTAAGGAAATTGTACAATTATATCTTTCAAAAAATTTTTTTAAAGTTTTTCCTGCTCCAAAATAACATACAACTTTACTTTCTATAACTTCTAAATAATCTTCAATATTTCCATTTATAATTTGCATTTTTATTTATCTCCACTATTTAGCTTTTTTATCATACTTTATTTTTTAAAATCCAATCCACAAAATCTCTTATTGCACCATCACCACCATTAAACTTTGACGTGTAATCACTTATATTTTTAATCTCATCTACTGCATCAGCAGGACATCCTGTTATCCCACATTTTTTCATAGCTTCAAAATCATTTAAGTCATCTCCAATATAAGCAACTTCTTCAATCGATATACCATATAATTCGACTATTTGTTTTAATGTTTCTACTTTATCGCTTACATTCTGATAAACACAATCTATACTTAATTCTCTAGCTCTAATATTTACTATCTCTGATTCTCTTCCAGTAATAATTGCCGTTTTTATCCCATTTTTATGTAACATCTCATTAATTGCATATCCATCTTTAACATTAAATGATTTAAATTCTTCCCCCTTAGAACCAATATATATTTTTCCATCTGTTAAAGTTCCGTCAACATCCATAACCAAAAGTTTCATATGTCACCCCATATTTATAGCACTTATATTATGCCTGCATTAATAATATCCTGTATTCTGATTGTTCCTACAACTTTCTTATCTACACATACCGGCATTCCTGATATATTATTTTTTTTCAACATATTCAAGGCCTCAACCGCCAATATATCTGGTCCTATTACAACCGGATTATGACTCATAACATCATTAACCTTTAACTCATATATGCTTGCCTTTTTTTCTATTTGCCGTCTTAAATCACCATCGGTAATTACTCCGGTTAAATTACCTGATTCATCAACAACCGAAACTATTCCAAGCCCTTTCTTACTTAATTGTATAACTGCCTCATCTAATGAAGCCCCTTGACCAATAACTGCATTGTTTTCACCTGTTGACATTAAATCCTTTACTTTTAATATTAATCTTTTCCCCAACGTACCAGACGGATGAAATTTTCCAAAATCAGTATTATCAAAGCCATATATTTCACTTGCTACAACAGCTAATGCATCTCCATAACACAATACTGCTGTAGTACTTGATGTTGGTGCAAGACCTAAATAACATGCCTCTGAAAATTCAGGTAATGTCTGAGTCATATCTGACAATTTTGCTAATGTAGAATTTTCATTTCCTGTTATTGATATTAATGTTGCACCAATAAGCTTTATACTTGGTATTAGTCTTGTAACCTCTTCACTCTCTCCACTGTAACTAATTGCTATAACAATATCATTTGCTGATATCATTCCTAAATCACCATGTAATGCTTCTGCAGGATGCATAAAAAACGCCGGTGTTCCAAGACTAGAAAATGTAGCTGCTATTTTAGATGCAATATGTCCGGATTTCCCCATTCCTGTTAAAACAACTTTTCCTGTACAATTCACTACCATTAATAATATTTTTTCAAAATTATAATCTAACGCTGATTTAGTTTTTTCCAAAGCTTCTATCTCAATATCAAAAACATTTTTAGCTTGATTTATAATGTCCATTATTTTATCCTCATCTCACAGAATTATATACTTTTATTACTCTTTTAAGCATGTCTTCAAAACACTCTAATTTTACCATATTAGGACCATCTGACAACGCTTTTTCCGGCTCCGGATGTACTTCAAAAAACAAAGCATCTGCACCTGCAGCTACTGCTGCTTTAGCCAATGGCTCTACATATTCCCTGTTTCCACCTGTTGATGTGCCCTTTCCTCCGGGTTTTTGAACACTATGTGTCGCATCAAACACCACAGGATATCCAAATTTCTTCATTTCTACAATTCCCGTCATATCCACAACGAGTGTATTATATCCAAAAGTTGTTCCTCTCTCACATAATAAAATATTATTATTCCCAGATTCCTCTACTTTTTTTATAACATTCTTCATATCCCACGGGGCAAGAAACTGTGCCTTTTTTATATTTATTATTTTTCCCGTCTTTGCTGCTGCAACA
>OGOH01002436.1_pt1 | contig 11550 bp, 10 predicted proteins | sample 1552571 | NCBI WGS metagenome assembly OGOH01 (sample SAMEA2580170, study PRJEB22360) | human gut metagenome | biome: human gut; feature: human-associated habitat; material: faeces | place: Denmark | collected 2008/2010
CAACTTTGTCAGGAATTAATCTTCAAACTGACAACTATTTTCAGTACACTTCAGTCTATGTTTGCCGTGCTAATTATACCCATAAAAGTGATTACGCACTAATAAATGATTTAAAGCGTGAAAACAAATTACCTAATCTCTGTACACTAATCAATGGCATTGATATGAACCAGCGAAAAAATGGTTACTACTATGGATATGGGAAATATGGGAAATATGGTTATGGAAAGAAATATGGCTACGGTTATGGTTATGGTTATGGTTATGGAAAATAATAATAAAACTACACCTACCCCAATATTTTAATTAAAAGACTAACTTTTATATCATAATACGAATAATATAGAAATATAATAAACCACAAGAAATAACATATATACAAAATATTGATTCAATACATATTTTATTTAGAAATGCCATACAATAATCTGTAAGTATATACACAAATATTCCATAATTTTTGATTATGTCTCTATCTTTAGAAAACAATAAACGAATAGCAAAGAACACTTTGCTATTATATGTAAGAATGCTTTTTAATCTAATAGTAACTCTCTATACAAGTAGAGTGATTTTACAGGCATTAGGAATTGAAGATATGGGAATTTACAATGTAGTTGGAGGCATTGTGACTATGTCACAGGTAGTAACATCTTCTATCTCAAATGCTATAAGTAGATTCTTAACTTTTGAGTTAGGTTCTAGTAACATACTAAAATTAAAGAAAACATTTTCGCTATCAGTAACAGTCTTATTGATACTAGCAGCTATCATTTTTATAATAGTTGAAATTGGAGGAATTTATTTTATAGATAAAATACTAAATATCTCTGAAAATCGTTTATATGCAGCACATTTTGTTTTGCTATTTTCAGCTCTTACATTTTGTGTCAATCTGATAAGTGTTCCATATAACGCAAGTATCATTTCCCATGAAAAGATGAATGTATATGCGTATATCGGAATATTTGAAGTTATCATGAAATTACTAGTAGCTTATTTAATCATGATTGTCTCATCTATTGACCATTTAATTCTCTATGCAATCTCTCTCTTTGGTGTAAGCCTTATCATTCGTATATTTTATGGTATATACTGTGGAAAATCTTTTATAGAATGCAAATACTCCATGATTTGGGATAAAGCGATTATCAAAGAGTTATTCCATTTTGCTAGTTGGAATTTCTTAGAAAATATTGCAAATGTTTTTAAGTCTCAAGGAGTTTCTATTTTAATAAATGTATTCTTTGGGGCAACTATAAATGCCGCACAAGCTATTGCTAACCAAGTGAGCAACGCTATACAACAATTTTCCACTAATTTTATTACAGCTGTCTCACCTCAAATTATCAAATTATATGCAGAGCACCAAATAACAGAAATGTTAAAACTAACAAGTAGAGCAAGTCGATTTTCATTCTATATAACATTAATTATAGCATTTCCTATTATTTGCAATCTTTCTTTCATATTACATCTTTGGCTAACCACAGTTCCACAATACACAGACACCTTTATTCTTCTTATTATTGTATGGATTTTGATAGAAGTATTAGCCCAGCCTATAGTAAGAATAATCTTAGCAACAGGAAATATAAAACAGTATCAAATAGGCATTAGTTTTATAATGTTTTCAAACTTCCCACTTTCCTATTTAGCTCTTCAACAAGGAATGGGGCCTAATTCGATATACTGGATATCGGCGCTTACATGCTTAATGGCTTTAATTTATAGATTAATTAGCTTAAAACAACTAATTAAAAATATAAACATTGCAGATTTTTCAAAGAGAACACTGGTTGCCCCACTCTTACTAGGAGGATTGGCCATATCTATGTTTATTCTTTTACGTTTTATGCATTTAGATATTTTATTCAATATTATTATTTCCTTTTTTATCGGAGAAATCATTTTAATTTTAAGTATATATAAATATGGAGTAAATGAGAACGAAAGAAAATTTATTGTAGAAATGATTTATAGTAAATTAAATATAAAACTTCAAAAAAGCAAAGGAGAATATTAAGTATTGTTAGTTCATAAACGAATTTAATCAACAATATTAGAATAATACAAAAAAAATAAAAGTGTTTATTAATTGACCAAATAAAATATGATACCTAAATTAATCCATTATTCTTGGTTCTCAGGTGAGCCTTTTCCAAAACATATTGAAGAACTTATGAAGACATGGAAGAAGCACCTTCCTGATTATGAATTTATGTTATGGGATGCCCCCAAATTAGCCGAAGCCAATAACACCTTCGCCAATGAAGCTGTAAGTGTAAAAAAATGGGCTTTTGCCGCAGATTTTATTAGACTTTTTGCAGTTTATCATTATGGTGGTATTTGGCTTGACACAGATATAGAACTATTTAAATCATTAGATTCATTTTTGGATAATAAAGTATTCATCGGAAGGGAGGCAAACTTTCATAACCGTCCCCGTGAAAGATGGCTTACTTCTCATTGTTTTGGAGCAATCCCTAAACATCCATTTATCAAAGATTGTCTGGATTATTATACCGACAGACATTTCATCCGATGTAAGAATGACAAGTATCCAGAGTTTATGAGATATGACATGACCATTATCCCCCAAATACAGGCAGCAATTGCTAAAACTTATGGGTATGACAATTCTGGACTGAGAGATGATGAGCAATTATTGGAGCAGGGAATACACATTTATCCTTCAGATTATTTTGATTGCCCAAGGTATCATTCGATGAAAAACGTAGTATGTATTCATCGGGCAAGTGGATCTTGGAGACCAGGGAACAATGGTATTCCAGACTACTCGTCCTCTAATCCCTTAAAAAAGAATTCAAGATACTATCTCCAAAAAATCAATGATTTATTAGAACCTTACGGATATGCAATTGCAAGATTTTCCAAAAGGGGAAATGGAGAAAAACAATAAACTACAAAAAGACATATTTTTCTTGTAGTCCTAACACACTATAATTTCTTTAATAGAAAAATATAGACTCTAAAAAACAAATGAAAACTCCTAAAATTAACATAGTTTCTCCTGGACGCTTTCACGTGTGCGATTTAGCGAGAGAGCTGGACAAAAATGGCTGGGATATCAAATTCTACTCTTTTGTTCCCAATAAACGTGCAATGACATTCGGATTACCCTCAAAATGCAACAAGAGTGTGCTAATCTTTATCGCTCCATTCCTATTATTACAGAAATTTATCAACAAGCAATGGACGAAACAGCTCAGAATCTATATGCAAGATATCATTACTAGTTTCTATATGAGAAAATGCGATATTTTGATTGCAATGAGTGGAGATTTTGTTCATACAGTAAATAAAGCAAAAAGTAAAGGAGCAATCATTATCTTAGAAAGAGGTTCTAAACATATTTTGGAACAAAAAAAAGTATTAGAGTCGATACCGTCTTTAAAAGGCACACATCCTGTACCAGATTCAAATGTGAAAAGAGAATTAAAAGATTACCAAAACGCTGATTATATATCTATCGCAACCCAACATGTTTATAATAGTTTCATCACACAAGGATTTGATCCAGATAAACTCTTTGTCAATCCTTACGGAGTAGACCTATCGATGTTTTCCTTTATTCCAAATATAAAAAAAGACTATGATGTAATCATGGTTGGTGGATGGAGTTGGCGTAAAGGTTGTGATTTAATAGTTGAAGCCATTAAGAAAACAAATTATAGTTTTCTGCATGTAGGAGGATTAGTTGACCTTCCTTTCCCATCAGATAAACAGTTCACACATATTCCAGCCGTAGATCAAAAACAATTGGTCAAATATTACAATCGCGCCAAGATATTTATTCTTCCTTCTCGGGAAGAAGGTTTGGCAATGGTACAAGCTCAAGCTATAGCATGTAATCTTCCTTTGGTTGGTAGCAAAGATTCCGGCGCAGAAGATTTAAAAATGCTCGTTGATAAACCTGAATTCATAACTATTATTAAAGAATACACACCAGCAGCATTAATAGAAGCTATGCATATAGCAATGAATAAGAGTAAAGAATTAAAAGGAGAATCATATGCAGGAAATGCCATTGTGAATCTCACATGGAAAGCATACGGTAAACGTTATAGTGATTTTCTACATAAAATATTAAATCTATGACAATTCTTTCTGTCGGAGGGTTTGAAGCCTATGGTATTAGTAATACTTGCCTTCATCGGCATTGGGCACTTGAAAAATGCGCAAATTATATAGAGAAAATAAATACAGTATCTCTAAGATCTAGTTTATGGTATAGGATTGCTTACCATTTGTTTCTTTATCACTTTCCTATTTATCTTCCGGATTCTACCGGTGCCAATCAAAAAATCATCACAAGTCTAAAGAGTAAAAAGTTTGATGTGCTATGGATAGACAAAGGTGTCACCATATATCCTAAAACATTAAAACTTGCAAGAAAACTATGCCCTAGTATTAAAATAATAAGCTACTCCCCAGACAATATGGCTTTACGCCACAATCAAAGCCAACAATATTTGAAAAGCCTGCCATATTATGACTATGTGATAACAAATAAGTCTTATATCATAGATGATATGAAACGGCTTGGAGCTAAAGAAGTTATATTTGTAAACAACACTTTCGAACCAACATTTCATTATCCACATGCCATCTCAGAAAATGATATTCAACGATTAGGAGGCGATGTTGGATTTATAGGTGCTTGGGAAAAAGAAAGATGCGAAAGTATATTGTATCTCGCCAATCATGGTATTAAAGTACGTGTTTGGGGAGGTGGAAAATGGTTAGAATATAAAAACTATTCTCCAAATCTAAAAATAGAGGAAAAGGGGCTGTACTCAGATGACTACTGTAAAGCACTTCGTGCATTCAAAATAAATCTTTGCTTTCTTCGAAAGATGAATTTTGACCAGCAAACAACGCGCAGTGTAGAAATCCCTGCTTGTGGAGGATTTATGTTAGCAGAACGAACAAATGAGCATATTGCTTTATTTGAAGAAGATAAGGAAGCAGTCTATTTTTCAACTAACGCAGAATTATTAAAAAAGTGCCGTTTCTACTTATCACAAGAAGAAAAAAGAAATTTTATCTGCCAGAATGGATTAGCAAAATGTTCTTATAACGATTATAGTAACAAAGGAATGATAAAAAATATACTCAATTTGATATTATAAGTTCACATGAAAAATAGGATTGAATATATTGACCAATTAAAAGGTCTAGCTATCATATTAGTTGTGATGGGACATGTTTGTTCTCATAGTTTCTCTATAGATGGAACAGGATTCAATTATTTTTATAGCAGTTTTCACATGCCATTATTCGCGTTCTTGTCCGGTATATTTTCATATAAAGGATTTAAGGAATGGAATAACCATGAGTTGCTATTATTTTTCAAAAAGAAAACATGTAGAATTATTATTCCTTTTATATGGTGGGGATTCTGCCTCTCTTTATGCATGAATAAAAATTTAACTGATGTTTATACAGGTAAAATTGCAGCGTTATGGTTTCTTCCAGCTATATTTTATTGTATGGTAACTGGTGTATTAGCAAATAAAATAGCCAACAGTTTTAAAACAAAGAACGAATTACTATTGTCCATAACAATAAATGTAATTATATATTTACTTCTAATATATTTCTATTATAGCCATGCACTGAGCAACGTCTATTTCTATCTTAGCTTTATAAAATTATACCCATTTTTTATATTAGGATATCTATATGAACGCTATAAGAATATACAATACATTCTTTCGGAAAATCAACTATCCCTTTCATTATCATTTTTCTGTTTTGCTTTATGCTGGATCTACAAAGATGTTGTAAACAGTAAAATAGCGTTATCAGGCTTCTTTGCAATTAATATATTAATCTACTACTTTAAATCCAATGAAAATACTATACCCAATATTTTATCTATAATCGGTAGAAATTCTTTGGAAATTTACATTTTTCATTGGTTTTTATTACCATCACTTAGTACTATTTCCGATTGGTTTATAACAAACAAACAACTGAATATAGATATATCAAACAACTTTATTATTTTAGTATCCATTTCTTTTATTGTAACAGTTCCAATAATAGTGGCATGCATGATTTTTACCAATATCATAAAGCAAAGTAAATACATCAGATTAATAGGCTTCGGAGAATTATACTAGTTATTAAGAATATATTGCATATAGTAAAAATCATGACAACGAGTAGAATACTAGAAAAAAGAAAAGTATACCCACTCATCGTGCGTTAACTACTACATAATCTTTTCTGAAAATAGAAAACAAATAATGATTATGAAATTCACATACCAATAACAACGAAATCTTGCTATAATAAATATTAACTATATATCTAAAAGGAGAAGTACCTTTGAGAGATACTATAGTATATGCACTAATTAAATAGTAATACAATCATAAAATGTACCTAATAGACAAAATATCAAATAAAATAATTACATTATTGTTCATTTTATCTATTATTGAAGCAATATTCTTTTCTGTAATTGACTGTGCAGGAACTATAATGTTTGCGTTTGCATGGATAATCTTATCTAAAACCGTATTCACACAAAATAACATAATAAAACACACAATACCATTCTTCATAATATTTGCTTACGCAATATGTTTCTTTTTTTTACCAGTAGTATGTACATTAATAGAACAAAAACCATTATCCTGCTATTTTAAAATTGCTGCACAAACATTCTTTCATCAATTTTTATTTTTATCAATATTAGTCATTGCTTTTGTTACAATGACTAAAATATCTAAAATAAATTCAATAAGTAATTTTTTGTATAAAAAAACAATGTTCTTTGAGCCGTTAATATCTACGGAGATATGGATTATTGGACTTATAGGATTCTGCTGTATGGCATACTCTATTTTCGGTTCAGATACAAGCCTTTTGGGAAAGATAGCAGATGGATTTAAATCCTTTTCTACGGCACCAATTTTATTACTATTTCCACAGTTTTATAGGACTAGGCAGAAGATATCTAAAAAAACAATCAATTACATTATAATATATATAATTATCTTTATTGGCCTAGGAATGGCTGCTAACAGCCGTTCTGCTATGCTACTTTTGATTGTAAATACATCCATGATAATTCTACTTTTCTTATTATTAAACAATGTTTCAATAAGGAGAATTATAAAAATTAAATATTTAACATATATAATAATAGGATTTTTCTTGATTACAGGACCTATGTCTGATTTAGGAATAGCAATGATTGGAGTACGGAATATGAGATCAAATGTAAGCCCTTCTGAGTTAATGGTAAAGACATGGGAATTCTATACAGGACCAAACTTTTCTGATTTCAAGAAACAGTTTCATAAAACCACAAAAGTATTCAACGATAAAGATACGTGGTCTGAAGATTATGTTGATAATGTTTTTTTAAATAGATTATGTAATCTAAGAATTTCTGATGCTAGTCTATTCCTGGCCAATCAATTGGGCTATGATAATAAGCAAATGCAAATTTCATTTAAAGAGCAATTAATAGCAAATCTACCTGCAATATTTGTAGGTTCTGCTTTCAAGGAAAGTACAAGATATAGTGCAGGTGATAAATTATACACACTAGTTACTGGAAATGAAGGAATTGGGAGCTATAGGGTAGCAGGATATACAGGAGTTGGGCTTGCGACATTTGGTTATGCCTTTTATCCGATAAGTTTATTAGTATTCATAATTCTTTTTTATGCATTAGATGCTTTTTCTATAATAAGAAATGGCAAATGGCATCTTTCAATACTTGCTCTTCTGCTAATTGATAAATGGTTTTATTTTTTAAATAATGGGGCCGGCATTATAAGAAATGTATCGTATATTATGAGGGGATATTTTCAGGATATAATTTTATATTTAATATTGGTTTTTATAATAAAAAAAATAATAAAAAGAGTTTGATTTATGGAACTGTCTCAAATTTCATATCATAGAAATTCAATAATGGGTATTGCAATATTGTGGATAATGATGTACCACATGCCATACCTTAATAGCATTGCAGGATCTTTAATAGGAAGTGCTATTTTAATAGGCTTCTGCGGAGTTGATATATTCTTTTTCTTATCTTCTTTTGGAATTTATTATAGTTTCCAAAAACAACAAACATTAAAATCTTTTTATAAGAAAAGAATATTAAGAATACTTCCTTCATATTGGACTATACTTATTATTTTTGGAATATTACACGGCTTAGCAGTAAGTAATATTATCAAGGAGATGTCTATGCTTGGAATGTTTTTACCATTCCTTAATTGGCCAATGTTTGATTGGTATATTCCTGCACAAATGTTTTTATATTTTGTTTCTCCAATAATAATACTCCATATTAGTAAAACAAAAAAAAATTTCGTCATCATACTAATAGGCTCTTTCCTCATACATATAATAATATCTTCAATATTATTACAACATAAATGGGATCAAAACATCCTATTTTTAATACCTCGTATACCTGCATTTTTTCTTGGAGCAATATTTGCAAAATACTCGCTTCAAAATAAAAAATTAACCATAAAAGAAGAGATTTTAAGCTATGTCATAATGGCAATATCAATATTAATTCTATTTTTCATTAAGACCCAATGCTCTGATAAAACAATTATTATCTATGGCTTAAACCATTTTCCTTTTCTTTTTGCAATACCGGGATTCATAATAATGCTAATAAGATTTTTCTCTTGCATAAATCATATTATCCTAAATTATATCAATTTATTAGGCCAACATAGTCTAGAACTATATCTAATACACTGGAATCTTTATACATTTAGACACACATTACCATCCATCATAGGTTTATCAGAAATTGTTTATCTTATCATCTGTTTTTTTGCATCCTTCCCATTAGCATTCCTTCTTAAAATAATCATCACTCACATAACCAACACTTTAATACGACATGAGAGAAATAGAATTTGACATATTAAAAGGAATAATGATTATATGTGTAGTCGTAGGTCATAGCAACTTTAGGCCTTTAATTCCAATCGATGTTTTTTGGTTTCATATGCCAGCATTTTTTTTAGTTGCAGGTTACTTCATGAAAACACCTCAAAAAAACCCGTTAAAGGATAAAGGAGAACTTATAAAAAAACTTCATCGCTATGTTATTCCATATTTTGCATATAGCTTAGTTTTTTTTCTAATATTTCATCCAGAAGGAGCTCTAAAGAATTTAATAAGAACATTATATGGTGGTTTTAATAATATTACAATATACTCTTATCCATATTGGTTTATTAATACACTTTTTACAAGTTCTATCTGTTTTAGTTATATGTTGTGGATTTTTAAAGATAAAAAACTAGGGGAGATTATTTTTGCAGCCCTAATTTTAAGCTTATATATTATTATACATTTAGATATATATCCACTTCCATTTCCTCTTCCTTGGGGGCTTGACGAATCTTTAGGTGCATTAATATTTATGTATACGGGATTTAAATTTAGGACATTAAAAAATAAGGAATATTGTATAAATACCTTGTCAATATTAGCGTTGATTTTTGGAGCATTTTTAATAAAAGAGAACTATCAATGCTATTTTAATATGGAGAAGATGATATATCCTAATTGGGTCCTAGATTGGATTATACCATGTTCTTTCATAGCATTTTTTTATGAAATATGCAAATGGTTAAAAAGAAACCATTATATCAAAATAGGGCTAAGCGAATTAGGGAACGCAAGTATAACCATATTTTTTGTTCATGCTGCGATATTTGTAGCATTAAATGACTTTAGCACTCCGGTAAAAATTGTTTCTGCCATAGCTGGTGGATATATAGTACATCATTTGATACGTAGAAATAAATATACTCAATTATTATTTATTGGAAAAGTTGATGCTCAATAAAAAATATTTGCATAATGAAAATTCTATTTATTTATCGCAATCCCCAAATGGGATTTTCTATAGGCAAAGTATTTAAACCTATAGAAATAGAAATGAGTAAATGTTGTGAAGTGGATAGTATTGAACTCCCATGTAGTAATTATGCAATAAAAAGTCTAATTACAAACATTAAATATGTAAAAAAACAAGTTAAAAGAACGCATTATGATATTATCCATATCACAGGAACCGAACACTACTTACTACCTTTTTTACAAAAGAAGAAAACGGTGATGACTGTACATGATTTAGGGTTTTATACTAATAATAAAAAAGGAATTCGTTCATGGTTTAAATATCTATTATGGATAAAAACTTTACCTTTAGCAGGACACATAACATTTATATCCAATAAAAGCAAAGCAGAAGCTGAGATATTTGTTAGATTTAAAAAGGATAATGTATCAGTCATTTATGATCCAATAAGTAATGAATATACATATCACCCCAAAATAATAAATACAAAATACCCCACAATACTCCACTTAGGAACTAATCCGCATAAGAATCTAATAAGAACAATAGAAGCGTTAAAAGAATTTCCATGTAAACTTTGCATTGTTGGCAAACTACATGAAGATCAAATGCATATGCTCCAAAAACATAAAATAGATTATGAAAATGTATATAATCTAACAGAACAAGAAGTACTAGAAAAATATATCAATTGTGATATAGTGAGTTTTGTCTCTTTACATGAAGGATTTGGCATGCCTATAATAGAGGGACAAAGTATAGGCCGCCCTATCTTGACTAGCAATATAACCCCCATGAAAGAAATTGCGAGCAACGGTGGGGCAATTCTAGTAAGTCCATGGGACGTGAAGAGCATCAGGAATGGTTATCAAGAAGCACTTACACATTCTGATGATTTAATAAAAAAAGGATTAGAAAATGTCAAACGATTTAGATTGGACATTATTACTTCCCAATATTACAATGTATACAAACAATTAATGAAAGCATAATAAAATGAAGATTTTAGATTGTACTCTACGTGATGGTGGATATTACACCAACTGGGATTTTGACTCAAATATTGTTGATACATATATTAAAGGTATGAACAATTTACCAATAGATTACCTTGAAGTTGGCTATCGTAATAAGCCTACGGAAGAATATCTTGGCAAATTTGGATATACACCAGTTTCTGTATTACGCCACTTACGTAGCATTAGTACTAAAAAATTAGTAGTGATGCTAAATGAAAAATCAACAAAAGTTGAAGATTTGGAAGATTTACTTGTACCTATTCAAGGACTAGCTGATATGGTTCGTATAGCTATTGACCCCAAAAATTTTGATCGAGCTTTAACTTTAGCAAAGTCAGTAAAAGAACTTGGCTTTGAAGTGGGTTTCAACACAATGTATATGTCGAAATGGAATGAATATGAAGGGTTTATAGATAAATTAGGACAATTAGATGATGTAGTAGATCTTTTCTGTATGGTGGACTCTTTTGGTGGTGTAACCCCCCAAGATGTAAAAGACATTTTTCAAAAAGTAAGAGAAAAGACTGCTTGTCCTATAGGTTTTCATGGACACAACAATCTCCAATTAGGACTTATTAATACACGCTGAATTCAACTTGCAAATGCAACAGAATTCTGATTAATAATTTGTTTAAATTT
>OGOH01002440.1_pt1 | contig 11545 bp, 8 predicted proteins | sample 1552571 | NCBI WGS metagenome assembly OGOH01 (sample SAMEA2580170, study PRJEB22360) | human gut metagenome | biome: human gut; feature: human-associated habitat; material: faeces | place: Denmark | collected 2008/2010
TCTTTTTTACCCAACAATATCTTTAATTAAGGGAGACGGGGGAATCCCTGCCGGATATCGAAAAGTGCAAAAGGCTTGCAGATGTCTTTGGCGTGACGGTGGATGACCTGATCAATTATGAAAAAAAGGATTCTCTTGGGTTGGAAGTCCCACCGAAAGGAAAACACATTTTTGGCATGGTAAAAGTAGGCGAGAAAGGTCAGATTGTGATTCCGGCAAAAGCCAGAAAAATATTTGACATCAGGCCCGGAGACAATCTCATTGTGTTAGGTGATGAGGGGCAGGGCATTGCGCTGATCAAGGAAAAAGGACTGCTTGATCTTCTGAAAGCCGCAAGGGAAGAACATTAAAAAACTTCCCACATATCGCAGGAAAACCGGATATGTGGGAAGTTTTTTAATGTGTTTTGCGGTTGATATAATTGGTCTTATATTTGGAGTAAATAATTTTCTGGCTGCTGTAGAGTCCATAGTATCCGGAAAGCATGTAGCTGAATGCAACGGCAAGCAAAAAGTAAGGCATGCCGTCATAGCCGAACAACTCAAAGCTGATGAGCAGGGCAGTGATCGGGCAGTTTGTCACTCCACAGAAAACTGCGGCCATGCCGACTGCCGTACAGAGTGTCGGTGAAAAGCCTGACAGGTTTCCAAACAGACAGCCAAATGCCGCTCCGGTAAAAAACGATGGAACAATCTCGCCACCTTTAAATCCGGCACCTAATGTTAAAGCAGTAAAGAGCATTTTCATAAAAAAGGCTTCCGGGCGGACCGTGCCGTCAATACACTGTTCAATGATATTGATTCCCGTACCGTTATAATTCTGGTTGCCCACAAGCAGCGTTAAAATGAGTACGAAACATCCACCGGCGAAAATGCGCACATAAGGATTTTTGAAAAACTTCTTATAAAGGTGTTCTGACTGATGCAGCATGACACAGAAAATAATGCTGACACCGGCACATAGAATCGCAAGGACAGAGATTTTTACAGCACTTGTGATCTTAAAAGCAGGAATCTGGCCGATCAGGAACATTTCCTGTGAGACACCAAAGAATTCTGCAACAGCATGTGCGACCAGTGAGGAGATCACGCACGGGACTAACGCCGCATAATACATAACGCCGACACTGACAACTTCCATGGAAAAGACAGCCGCAGCCATCGGTGTGCCAAACAATGCAGAGAATGCGGCGCTCATGCCGCACATGATCATAATGTGTTTGTCTTTTTCATCAAAGCGGAACAGTTTTCCAAGACCGTTTCCGATACTTCCACCGAGCTGTAACGCAGCACCTTCACGTCCGGCAGAACCACCAAACAGGTGGGTGATGAGTGTGGAGATAAAAATCAGCGGAGCCATGCGCAGCGGCAGATCTTCATCGGAATGTATCGCAGATAATACAAGGTTGGTTCCGGTATCTTTTTCATCATGAAGCAGGCGGTAACATCCGACGATCAGGATACCACTCACCGGGAGCAGAAAAATAAGCCACGGGTTTTTGGTTCTGGTCAGTGTGACCACATACATGCCGAAATAGAAGAGTGTGCCAACACCCCCGACAAGCAGTCCGGAGACGATGGAGAAAAGCACCCATTTGGCAGAGGTTTTTATTCGTTTGAAATCATGTTGTAATTTATGACGGATCAGTTCTTTCATATGTTCTTTCCACTTTCCCTTTTGATCAGAATGAAACGGCAGTGCCCGGATTTCATTTCCATAATATTATAGTAGCATTTCAAAAAATCTTTTTCAATGTAAAACATCATTGCATTCTAATTTCATGAAATAAAAGCGGCAGGGCAGAAAGTAATACTTTGAGCAAATTTCCACCAGAAAAAAGAAAAATAAGAAAAAAGTATCTTGCTGATATACAATTTACACAAAAAACAAAAACAAAAATTATGAAATATAGAGAAGATAACGATTCAGTATTGCTTTTTTATGAAAAAAGAATATAATTCAATTATCAACTGAAAACGTTACCGAAAATGTTACCGGGAACATTTCAGCGAAGTGGCAGAGTGCCAGAACAATCATTGCACAATACAGATGTGCAGAAAGTATACGGGAGGAAACGACATGAAGAGAAAAGTTTTATCAGTAATGCTTGCTACAGCAATGACAGCAACTTTATTTGCAGGATGCGGCAGTGATGCTTCCAATGCAGACAGTGCAAACAGTGCAGATGCAACAGCAAGTACAACAGAAGCAGGAGATGTGAAAACAGATGCAGCAGCATCAGGAAGTGGTTCCGTTTATTATCTGAACTTTAAACCGGAACAGGATCAGCAGTGGCAGGATCTGGCAGCAAAATACACAGCAGAGACCGGAACAGAGGTTACAGTTATCACGGCTGCAGATGGTACATATGAGCAGACATTAAAATCAGAGATGGCAAAATCAGAAGTACCAACCTTATTCCAGGTAAACGGACCAGTAGGACTTGCAAACTGGAAAGATTATTGCTTGGATCTTTCAGGCAGTGAGTTATATTCACATCTGACAAGTGATGATTTTGTATTAAAAGATGGAAACGCAGTACAGGGTATCGCTTATGTTATCGAGACTTACGGTATCATTTACAATAAGACAATCTTAAATGACTACTGCACAATGGACAACGCAGTGATCTCTTCTGTTGATGAGATCAACAACTTTGAGACATTAAAAGCAGTTGCAGATGATATCCAGTCCAGATTAGATGAGATTAATGAGAAGTTTGGATACGATCTTCAGGGAGCATTTACTTCCGCAGGTATGGATGGATCATCTGACTGGAGATTTAAAACACATTTGGCAAATCTTCCAATTTACTATGAATACAAAGACAAAGGAATTAGTTCTACAGATGCAATAGAAGGAACATACCTTGACAATTACAAACAGATCTGGGATTTATACATTACAGATTCCACCTGTGATCCGGGAATGCTCTCATCTAAGACAGGTGATGAAGCAGAATCTGAATTCGGTATGGAAGAGGCAGTATTCTACCAGAATGGTACATGGGAGTATAGTAACCTCACAAATGAAGAGAATGGTTATCTTGTAACCGCTGATGATATGAGTATGATGCCAATCTATATTGGTGTTGAGGGAGAAGAGAATCAGGGACTCTGCACAGGTTCTGAGAACTATTGGTGTGTAAACAGCAAAGCTTCTGCAGAAGATCAGCAGGCAACACTTGATTTCCTGAATTGGGTTATCACATCTGACGCAGGACGTGAATCCATAGCTCATGAAATGGGATTTACAACACCATTTGATACATTCACAGGCGAATATGAAGCAGATAATGTATTTATCCAGGCTTCTAACCAGTACATCGCTGATGGAAAATATTCTGTAACATGGAACTTCTCTACTATTCCATCTGAGACATGGAAAGACGGTGTAGGTTCTGCATTATTAGAGTACGCACAGGGAACAGGTGACTGGGACGGCGTTGTCAGTGCATTCGTTGACGGATGGGCTACTGAGTATGCAGCAGCTGCAAACAAATAAAAAGTAATGATGAAGTAACATGGAAAGGGTGTGTGGCCTGCCACTCACCCTTTCAGATTATTAAGGTTTTATGAGAGGATGGAAATTATGGAGAAAGCAATCAAAAAATATTTTCCTGTTTTTGCACTCCCTACATTAGTGGCATTTACAATAGGTTTTATAGTTCCTTTTATTATGGGTATCTACTTATCATTCTGTGAATTTACAACCGTTACAGATGCAAAATTTGTAGGATTAAAAAATTATCTGCGCGTGTTCAGTGATCCGACATTTATGCATGCATTATGGTTCACTGCATTATTCACCATTGTATCAGTGCTGACGATCAATGTTTTTGCATTTGTAATCGCGATGCTTTTAACAAAGGGAATTAAAGGTACGAACTTCTTCCGTACAGTATTTTTTATGCCAAACCTTATTGGTGGTATCGTTTTAGGTTATATCTGGCAGATCCTGCTGAATGGAATCTTAGGTCATTTTGGAAGAACACTTACTTATTCTTCTTCCTATGGATTCTGGGGGCTGATCATTTTAATGAACTGGCAGCAGATCGGTTATATGATGATCATTTATATCGCCGGTATCCAGAATATTCCGGGTGAGCTGATCGAGGCGGCAAAAATGGACGGGGCGTCCAACTGGCAGTTATTGAAGAGTGTTACGATTCCAATGGTAATGCCATCCATCACGATCTGTACATTCTTAACACTGACGAACTCTTTCAAACTGTTCGATCAGAACCTGGCATTGACAGCAGGAGAGCCGTCCAATAATTCGCAGATGCTTGCGCTTAACATCTTTGAGACATTCTATGGAAGAACCGGTTGGGAAGGTGTCGGTCAGGCGAAAGCAGTTATCTTCTTTATTATAGTAGCAGTTATCGCACTGGCACAGAACAGACTGACCAGAACAAAGGAGGTACAGCAGTAATGGCAAAGAAAGTAAAAGAAAATAATGAGGTAAGTGCTGTAAGAAGATCAAAACACGGAGGAGTGCTGACCGTATTTTTCAGTCTGCTGACCGTTTTTTATCTGTATCCGATTTTTCTGGTGCTGATCAATTCCTTCAAGAAAAAAGGATTTATCACAAAAAATGCATTTGCACTGCCGGATGAGAGATCCTTTACCGGATTGTCAAATTTCATCCGGGGTATTGAAAAAACAAACTTTTTTCAGGCGCTTGGCTACTCGGTGCTCATCACCGTTGGCTCTGTTGCAGTGATCATCTTATGCACCTCCATGTGTGCATGGTATATTACAAGAGTACATAATAAAGTGAATGCAACCATTTATATGTTATGTCTGTTTTCCATGATTGTACCATTCCAGATGGTAATGTTCACCTTGTCAAAACTGGCAAATATGATGCATCTGAGCAACCCGGTCGGTATCATTTTAGTATACCTTGGATTCGGTGCAGGACTTGCGGTGTTTATGTTCTGCGGCTTTGTAAAAAGTATTCCGATCGAGATAGAAGAGGCGGCGATGATCGATGGATGTACTCCGATCCAGACATTCTTTCAGGTGGTATTTCCAATTATGAAACCAACGGCGATCACCGTTGCAATTTTACAGGCAATGTGGATCTGGAACGATTATTTACTTCCTTATCTGGTATTGGATATCAAAAAATACAAGACGATTCCAATCGTCATTCAGTACTTAAAAGGTGGTTATGGAGCAGTAGACTGGGGTACGATGATGGCAATGCTTGTACTTGCAATTGTTCCAATTGTAGTTTTCTATGTGGCTTGTCAGAAATATATTATTGAAGGAGTAGTTGCAGGAGCGGTCAAAGGCTGATATTACAGTAGAAGATTGTAAAAAAATACATATTTTACGAAAAAAAACGAAAAAACAGTAGACAGGAAAGAAAAATATGGTTACGATAAAGGATATAGCCAGGGAATCAGGATATTCCATCAGCACGGTTTCCAGAGTCCTGAATCATAGAAATGATGTCAGTCCCGATGCAAAGAAAAAAATCGAAGAAGTAGTTGAAAAATTTCATTTTGTTCCGAATAATAATGCGAAGCATTTGAAGCAGAGCAATACGAAAACAATTGTTGTATTAGTCAAAGGTATTTCCAATATGCTGTTCTCCAACATTGTGGAGGAGATCCAGCAGATGATCGGAAGAACCGACTATACACTGGTTGTTTCCTACATTGACGAGGACGACAATGAGGTGGAACAGGCATTACAGCTCTGCAGGGAGCGAAAGCCGTTAGGACTTCTGTTTTTAGGTGGTAACCCGGAATTTTTTAAACAGGGATTTGCAAAGGTGGATGTGCCGAGTGTGCTTGTGACAAACCGGGCAAATAATCTTCCATTTGAGAACCTTTCCAGTGTTGCGACAGATGATATTGCCGCAGGAAAGTGTGCTGTGGATGCTTTGCTTGAAGCAGGACATGACAAGATTGGTATTATCGGTGGTGATCCGGTAAAATCATACACCAGCCACCAGAGATATTTAGGATGCAAGGAAAGCTTTGCAGAACATGATAAGGAAATGGATCTTGAAGTCTGCTATGAGAAAGCAAGATTCTCATTTGACAGTGCTTACCGGGCGATGAAACGTCTGGTGGAAAAGTATCCTGATCTGACAGCAGTATTTGCAATGTCAGATGTGATGGCTATCGGCGCGATCCGTGCGCTGCGCGATATGGATTATCGTGTACCGGAAGATATTTCTGTGATTGGTTTTGATGGCACCGTATTAGCAGAATATTATAATCCGAAACTCGCCACGATCAGACAGCAGTATCAGACACTTGCAGTGAGAAGTGTGGAGATACTGTTTGGGCAGATCGAACTGAAGAAAGAGCCGATTTATGAGGTGGTTCCGTTTGAGTTCGCAAGTGGGGAGAGTATAAAGAATTTGAAATAGGAGTTTTTGAACTCAAATAGGAGGAATTATTGTTATGAGAAGCAGCGGTGTTTTAATGCACATTTCATCCCTGCCATCCCCTTATGGAATTGGTACAATGGGAAAAGAGGCAAGAAAGTTCGTAGATTTTCTTGATAAATCAGGTCAGAAATACTGGCAGATTCTTCCAATCTGTCCGACCAGCTATGGTGATTCACCATATCAGTCATTTTCCAGTTTTGCAGGAAATCCTTATTTTATCGATCTTGAGATTTTATGCAAGGAAAAGCTGTTAAAAAAAGCAGAGTGTGAATCTTTTCCATGGGGCAGCAATCCTCATTATGTAGACTATGGGGTTATGTACAATTCCCGCTATGCATTACTGAAAAAAGCCTATGTGCGTTTCATGAAAAAACAGCCGGAGGATTTTGCATCTTTCTGTGAGAAAGAAGCAGAATGGCTCGAGGATTATGCACTGTTTATGGCATTAAAAGATGCCCATGGCGGAATTGCATGGTTTGAATGGGAAAAAGAATTAAAGACAAGAGAACAGAAAGCATTGTCAGAAGCAAAAGAAACTTATGCAGATGACATTCTGTTTTACAAAATGCTCCAGTATCTGTTCTTTAAACAGTGGTGGGCATTGAAGGAATATGTAAATGAAAAAGGCATTGAGATCATCGGAGATGTTCCAATTTATGTTGCAGGAGATTCTGCGGATGTATGGGCTAATCCGGCTCAGTTCTACTTGGATGAGAACTTAGATCCGATCGATGTTGCAGGATGTCCGCCGGATGCATTCTCCGCAGATGGACAGCTTTGGGGAAATCCACTGTTCCGCTGGGATGAGATGAAAAAAGACGGTTATAGCTGGTGGACAAAACGGATCAAAGCAATGTCAAAATTATATGATATTGTACGTATCGATCATTTCCGTGGATTTGATTCTTACTATGCGATTCCTGGAAAAGACGACACGGCACGTAATGGTGAGTGGAGAGAGGGTCCTGGAATGGATCTGTTTCATATATTGGAGAAGAAGCTTGGCAAGTTAAATATCATTGTGGAGGATCTTGGATTCCTGACACCTTCTGTATTAAAGCTTGTAAAAGATTCCGGTTTTCCGGGTATGAAAGTGGTACAGTTTGCATTTGATTCCAGAGAGGGAAGCGATTATTTGCCACATAACTACCCGACACACTGTGTTGTATACACAGGAACACACGACAATGATACGATCCTTGGCTGGATGAATACAGCACCGAAGGCAAGTGTAAAATTTGCAAAAGAGTACTTAAACCTCACAAAAGAGGAAGGTTATAACTGGGGCATGATGCGCGGTGCATGGGCTTCCGTCGGTGATCTCGCAATCGTTCCGATGCAGGATATCATCGGTGTCGGTTCTGAGGGACGTATGAATACGCCATCCACCTTAGGCGGCAACTGGGAGTGGAGAGCAACCGCAGACCAGATTGACAACAAACTTGCAAAACGCCTTTATAAATACATGCAAATGTACGGACGTGTAAGGAAAGATGTGAAGGAAGAAGCCAAAGAAGAAGCGTAGATAACAAAAAAGTAAATTGTTTGATAGAACAAAAAAATCGCATAGTCAGATATGATGTTCCTGCTCGCAAAGCTCGCGAAGGAAATCACATCTGTCTATGCAATTTTTTTGTTCATTTATATCTGATAATTTTCTTTATTAATTACGGTTTATTATCTACGCTTCTCAATGGCTTGTAAAAATGGAGAAAACCATCTATAATAAGTAGGCTGTGGTATATCCACGGAATACGTGAGAGAAGAAGGTTTTACATATGCTGATCGAGAAATTTTTAAAACAGGCAAAAGAAGAGATTATCATGGATACCGTGTTATCTGATGAGTTTATGGATAAAGTGCAGGACAATTTTGCACCGATCGAGAGTCTGATGGCATACTACCGGTGTGCGATCATGGAAGTGGAGACAAAGTTCAATGTTTTGAATGAGCAGTTTTCCCTGCAATATGACAGAAATCCGATCGAGTCCATTAAGGCGAGAGTGAAATCGTTTGACAGTATTTTAAAGAAAGTGAAGCGGAAACAGATTCCGTTTTCACTGGAATCCATAGAGGAAAATATCAACGATATCGCAGGAGTCCGCGTGATCTGTTCATTTCAGGAAGATATTTATATGCTGGCGGATTGTCTGCTGCAGCAGGACGATGTCAGACTGATCGAGCGGAAAGATTATATTAAAAACCCGAAACCGGGTGGATACCGCAGTCTGCATCTGATCATCGAAGTGCCGATTTTCCTTGAAAAAGAAAAACGTCCGATGAAGGTGGAAGTACAGCTTCGGACGATCGCAATGGATTTCTGGGCAAGTCTGGAGCATAAATTACGTTATAAGAAGAACATTCCGGAAAGCGAGGCAGAGTATCTGGCAAAAGAACTGGTGGAGTGTGCCGGCATCAGTGCATCCCTGGATCAGAGAATGGAAGCTATCCGTGACCGGATGGAAGCTGCACAGGAGAAGATATCATGACAACACAGGAAAAGAACGGGATCACAGAGGGAGTGATCTGGAAACAGCTGTTGATTTTCTTCTTTCCGATTCTGGTGGGAAGTTTTTTTCAGCAGTTATATAATACGGTGGATTCTGTCATTGTGGGACAGTTTGTCGGAAAAGAAGCACTGTCGAGTGTCGGCGGCTCTGCCGGGCAGATCATAAGCCTTGTGGTAGGGTTTTTCACAGGCGTGTCCACGGGAGCTACCGTTATTATCTCACAGTATTTTGGTGCCGGAAAAAAAGAGGAGATAGAAGAGTCTCTTCACACCGCTTACGCATTTGCACTTGTGGGAGGACTTGTGCTCGGAATTGCCGGGATCGTTTTTGCACCACAGATGCTGCTCTGGATGAACACACCGGAGGAACTGATCGCAGAATCGGTACTGTACGTGCGGGTGTATTTTTCAGGACTGATTTTTATTTTCATTTACAATATGGGTGCTGCGATTTTAAGGGCAGTTGGGGATTCGAAAAGACCATTATATTATCTGATCGTCTGCAGTGTGGTAAATATTATATTGGATCTTTTACTCATTCTGGTCATCCCATTAGGCGTTTTAGGTGCGGCCATTGCCACCCTGATCGCTCAGGCGGTCAGTGCTGTTTTGGTGACAGTTACACTGATGTACCGCACGGAGGGCATGAAACTGTGTCTCTCACAGATCCGCATGTACAAAAGAATGCTGCAGAGTATTTTAAAAATAGGTCTTCCGGCGGGATTTGAGGCAATCATGTACAGTATTTCGAATATTATCGTGCAGGTGTCCATCAATAATTTTGGCGTGGACACGATGGCGGCATGGACGGCTTATTCCAAAATTGATTTTATTTTCTGGATGATCAACAGTGCGTTTGGAATCGCTGCGACCACGTTCGTTGGTCAGAATTTTGGTGCCGGAAAAATGGACCGCGTCCGCAAAGGAACAAGGGAATGTCTTGGCATGGCACTTGTAACTGCGATTCTTCTGAGTGTGATCTTAATGTCGGCGGGAAGATTTTTATTTGGCATATTTACCACAGATGCGAATGTAGTGGAAATTGGTCTTAGCATGATGCAGATCATATCGCCGACCTATTTTCTGTTTGTGTTTATCGAAGTATATTCCGGCGCACTGCGCGCGCAGGGGCATGTGATCGTGACGACGGCAATGACGATGATCGGTATCTGTGTGCTGCGTGTCGTATGGGTCACCTGGATCGTACCGGATGGCACACTCTCACAGATCGTGGCATGTTACCCAATTACATGGCTGGTCAGCGCGGTGGGGATGATCATTTATTATCATTATAAGCAGAAAAAGATTCTGGAAAAATTTGCTGCAACACATGATTTATAAACAGAGAAACTGGAAGCAGTTTTTTATAGCTACATGGTTAAAAATAAGTTCAGGAAAAGAGGATATAAATGAAACAGTCAAAAAATGAAATTAATCTCGGCGAGGGAAGCGTCGGCAGACTTTTGCTGACCTTGGCGGTACCATCTGTGATCGCACAGCTCGTCAATCTTCTTTACAATCTGGTGGATCGTATTTATATCGGTCATATCCCGGAAAACGGGGGCGTGGCACTGACCGGTCTTGGACTCTGCTTCCCGATTCTGATGATTGTCACGGCATTTTCCGGTCTGATCGGGTATGGCGGGGCGCCGCGTGTTGCTATTTTCATGGGAAAAGGCAAAAATGATGAGGCGGAGGAGATACTCGGCAACTGTACCATGGCATTGATCGTGATCGCATTGATTTTAGTTGTGGTACTGCAGTTTGCAGCGGAGCCGCTTCTGATGCTGTTTGGTGCAAGTGACAATACGCTGCCGTATGCGCTTTCTTATCTGAACATTTACGGAAAAGGGACTTTGTTTGTCATGCTTACGATGGGATTAAATTCCTTTATCAATACACAGGGATTTTCCAAAGTCGGTATGAAAACGGTTCTGATCGGGGCAGTCTGCAATATCATTTTAGATCCGGTCTTTATTTTCGTATTTGGCATGGGTGTGCAGGGAGCCGCGCTTGCAACGGTGATCTCCCAGGCAGTTTCAGCGGTATGGGTCATCCTTTTTCTGACGGGCAAACAGACAAAGCTGAAAATAAAGACAAAGTATTTTAAGCCGAAAGCCTCCGTACTTTTGCCGGTATGTGCACTTGGTGTATCGCCTTTTATCATGAATGCGACGGAGAGCGCAATCAATATTGCATTTAACGCGTCCTTATCGCGCTATGGCGGTGATGTGGCGGTCGGAGCCATGACGATCTTAAGCAGTATTATGCAGCTTCAGTTTATGCCGGTACAGGGAATTGCACAGGGAGCGCAGCCAATCATGAGCTTTAACTATGGTGCGAAAAAGACAGATCGTGTGAAAAAGGCATATCGTCTGCTTATGATCTGCAGTTTTACATACACGATGATCTTCTGTCTGGCGGTGGAAATTGCACCTGGATTTTTTGTGCATCTGTTCAACAGCAGTTCCCAGGAATTATTTGAAATGACCAAATGGGCACTGCGCATCTATATGGCAGCGACCGGAGTATTCGGAATCCAGCTTGCGGTGCAGCAGGTATTCATGGCACTCGGACAGGCAAAAATCTCATTGTTTATTGCATGCCTGCGAAAGATTATCC
>OGOH01002443.1_pt1 | contig 11534 bp, 9 predicted proteins | sample 1552571 | NCBI WGS metagenome assembly OGOH01 (sample SAMEA2580170, study PRJEB22360) | human gut metagenome | biome: human gut; feature: human-associated habitat; material: faeces | place: Denmark | collected 2008/2010
CGGACGATGACATACATACCGTGTTTCTGTGCCGCACGACAGAAGGCTGCGATATCATTCTGACCTGTAAAGTCAAACTTTCCTTCTTCCTGTTCGTGTATATTCCAGAAGATGTAGATGCAGATAGTATTCATCCCCAACGCCTTGCACATCTCGATGCGATGATCCCAATAGGCTTGCGGAATACGGGTATAGTGCAACTCGGCAGCTTTCACTACAAACGGTTTCCCGTCCAGCAGGAATGTGTTCTTGCCTGCCTCAAATTTGCGGGCAGTAGTCTGTGCCTCTGCACTACTGAAAAAGATGACTGTAAAAAGTACCAGTAAAGCAATTAATTTGTTTTTCATGTCCACTCCAAATATAGTATTTTAATAGTATACGGCAAAGATAGGGCATCCACCTAAATCGGCAGGGATAATTATCATTCAAAAAAGGTTAGAAATAAAGCAAAATACCGCGAAATGGAATGTTTCAACCAGATTAATGTACTAAATTACATGAGGGGTAGTAAAAAGTAATGGTCAAAAGATGATGGTCATAAAATGACCATCATCTTTTGACCATTATCCAAGTCTATCGATACCCGACGTCTACAATCCGCTAAAATCAACCCCTTCAAATACCAGCGAAGGGATACGCCAGGAGGAGTTCAGGCGCGGGTCGTTTCCTGTTGCAACCAGTGAGTTCCACAAAGTGATCAGGTTACCGGTAACATTCATTTCGGATACCGGTTGTGTCAGCTTGCCGTTCTCAATCAGGAAGCCTTCGATACCATAAGAGAAATCTCCGGTCGAACTGTTGTTGTTGCCACCATTAAAGCCCGTCACGAGAATCCCTTTATCCACTCCGGCAATCAGTCCTTCGAGATTCTTACCTCCCGTTTCCATCACCAGAATGGAAGAACCGCTGATAGTCGGATCAACTCCCATCTTCTTAGCATTGTAGGTATCAATGAAATAAGTATTCAGCACCCCCTTATCGAAGATGGAACGACGTTCCGTAGCAATCCCTTCATTGTCGAAATAGCGGGCACCGGAGGCTTTTACCAGATGAGGTTCGTCCGTCAGTGTCAACCGGTCGCCGGCTATCTTTTCATTCAGTTTGTTCAGTAAAAAAGAGTTCTTCTGTTGCAAAGCCGAACCGTTCAGCGCACTCATCACCGGACTCAGCAAACGGCTGGAGTTCATCGGATCGACCACCATCGTATATTTGCCGGACTGTACCTTCTTCTGTCCCAGTTTGCGCAACACACGTTCCAGCGCTTTCTGTCCGATTCCTTTCTTGATCAGATCGTTCATATAAAGCGACGACTCATACCAGTAAGCAGAAGGACGTGCCTCTCCTTCCCCCTTAATCGTAATATCGGCAGAAAGTGAATACCACGTGCTTTTCGTCTCTCCTTCGAAGCCATTGCTAATCAGACGATAAGCAAAATTCTCGCCATCACTGTAGGAGGAACCGACAGAGATAATCCGTTCATCCTTACCCAAGGCTTCTTCCGCTACGGCTTTTGCCATGGCTACCTTATCATCCGGGTCGAATGATGCAAATTTGGCATCATACAGTTTCAGATCCGGCTGCCCTCCTTTATAGTAACGGGAAGGGTCTGCCAATACACGTGCTTCGTCTTTAGCCAGATAGCGTGTAGAGTCTATTCCGTTTTTGATAAATGTTTCCAGTTCTTTCCGGTTCAGGCGGTTGGTAGAGATACTGCCGTAACGCCCGTCTACATACAGGGAAAGGCTTAGTCCGCCTTCCGATGCCTGCTGCAATCTGTCCATCTTCGCATCGCGCAGCTCAAAAGAAGTGTTCGAAGAGGAATATAAAAGGACTTTTGCTGCCTGGCAGCCATTCTTCAGGGCATAGTCCATTGCCCATTGTGCCAGTTTTTTATTTTCGTCTGTAATCATAGGTTCGTCTTTTTAAAGTAAACATTTACTTTTAGTTCTCTCCGCCGACAGTCAGTTTGCTAACCAAAGCTGAAGGCATACCGCAAGTTACCGGACAGGATTGTCCGTCTTTGCCGCAAGTCCATGTACCATTATCGATCTTTGCGTTGGTCGCTACCATCGTGATGTCCGCCAAAGCTTTCGGACCATTACCGATGATATTAATGTCCTTGACCGGTTGTGTCAGCTTACCATCTTCAATCATGTAGCCCGACTTCACAAAGAATGTAAAGTCTCCGGCACCGATCTGTACCTGACCGTTCGTAAAGTTATCTACAAAGATTCCTTTCTTTACAGAAGATATAATATCCGATTCATTCACATTTCCGGCCTCCATATATGTGGCGCGCATACGGGGAATCGGCATATTGCGGAACGACTCACGGCGTCCGTTGCCGGTCGGTTCCACTCCGTAATGCTTCGCGCTGATACGGTCGTGGAGATAGCTGGTCAGCACTCCGTCTTTAATCAGATAGGTTTTCTGTCCTTCCGCACCTTCATCGTCGAAGTTCACCGACCCCCGATTGAACGGAATAGTACCGTCATCTACCACGTTGATATGTTCGCTGCAGACTTTCTTGTTCAGCTGGTCGGCAAATATGGAAACGTTCTTCCGGTTGAAATCCGCTTCAAAAGTATGTCCGATAGCCTCGTGAAGCAGGATACCCGATCCTCCGGCACCCATAACTACAGGCATTTCACCTCCTTTAGGTTTGATGGCCTTGAACAGAAGAGAGGTCTGGTCTACCGCTTCGCGGGCGATAACGTCCACCACTTCGTCCGACAGGAAATCGAACCCTCTGCGGTAGGCACGGGCAGCATAGCCGTTCTCCGTCCTTCCGTTTTCTTCCATGATGCACACTGCCCCCAGCGTCACCATCGGACGATAATCGTAGAACATCACGCCTTCCGAATTGCAGAAGAAGATATGCGAGGTGGTGTCGCTTTGGCTTGCCTGCACTTTATGTACCCGCTTGTCCAAAGCAAATATCTGGTCATTCAGTTTTTGCAGATAAGGCATCTTATCCTTCAGACTCACTTCCTCCCAAGGGGAAGCTACGGTATAATAGTTCTTTTTCAGTACCTTTTCGGTGAGATTCAGAGGTTTATTGCCTTTGTTGGCAGAAGCAATGCGGGCGGCTGTGCGGGCAGCTTTCAGCATATCCTCCAATGTAATATTCTCCACGTAGGCATAGCCGCTCTGGTCTCCAATCAGCACACGGACTCCGACTCCATAGTCTATATTCGAATAACTGTTGTTCACCGCTCCATCCATCAGGCGGATACTGTTTGTAATGGTGTGTTCAAAGAAAAGATCGGCGTAGTCGCCTCCTTTCTCCAATGCTGCAGCGAGCACTTTTTTCAAGTCTGCCTCACTCACTCCGAAATGATTCATAGCCAAAGCAACTGTTGCCTTCTTGTCAGCTCCTTCGCCGCCCAATGCACCTGGGGTGGCCAGAGCCATAGCAGAACCTGTCGTCAATGAGCCGAGTAAAGCTATCCCTCCGGTTTTTAGAAAATTTCGTCTGTCCATGTTCACTTATATTTTAGTTTCAGTTATCTTTTGTCAGCAGACTTTCCAGTTCTTCGGCATTCAGACGAAGGTAGAATTGTCCGCGATAAGCCACAGAAATAGATCCGGTCTCTTCGGAGACGATGATGGCATGCGCATCCGACTTTTGCGAGATACCCATAGCCGCACGGTGACGCAAGCCCAGTTCCTTCGGAATATTCAGGTCGTGCGATACGGGAAGGATACAACCCGCCGCTTTGATCCGCTTTTTGCTGATGACCATTGCCCCGTCATGCAGAGGACTGTTCTTGAAAAATATATTCTCAATCAGACGCTGACTGATAGTCGCATCTATTATTTCCCCCGTCCGGACCACTTCGTCCAAAGGAGTGGTATGCTCGATCACGATCAATGCACCTACTTTCTGCTTTCCCATACTCAGGCAGGCCATTACCACCGGCATGATATCGTCATGTTTCAAAGCTTCTTTCTTCGATCCGCTGAAAAAGTGCGCCAGCGCACTGACATGCCGATGAGACCCCAATGTCAACAGGAAACGGCGAATCTCATCCTGAAAAAGAACAATCAAAGCAATCACCCCCACATTCATCAAGGTATCGAATATGGAACCCAGCAGTTTCATTTCCAGGATCTGCGTAACGACCAGCCAGATCAGGATAAACACCAGAATGCCGGTAAAAACCTTGATAGAGCCGGATGCCTTCATCAGCTTGTAAGTGTAATACAACAGCAGGGCAACCAGCAGTACATCGATAAAATCTTTTATGCCAACGTCAAAAAACACGGTATTCGTTCTAATTATAAGTTAGTAATTTATCTTAGTTTCTCCACAATCCGGACAGCTTCCACCGCTTCGCGCACATCATGCACCCGAAGAATGTTCGCTCCTTTCATCAAAGCCACTGTATCCAGTACGGTAGTTCCATTCAAAGCATCTTGCGGAGTTCCTCCCAATAGTTTATAAATCATTGATTTCCGGGAAACGCCGACTAACAGCGGAAGTTCGAAAATGCTGAATTCTTCCAGATGGGCCATCAGTTCATAATTATGTTCCAATGTCTTTCCAAAGCCAAATCCCGGATCGAGTATAATGTCCTTCATGCCCAAGTCACGAAGCTGCTGCACTTTGCGTGCGAAGTATATGAAAACTTCTTTGATCAGATTGTCATAATGAGGTTCTTTCTGCATGTTTTGGGGAGTTCCCTGCATATGCATCATGATATAAGGCACTCCCAGTCGGGCAACCGTTTCAAACATCCGGTCGTCCATCTCACCGGCAGCGATATCATTCACAATAGCTACACCATAGTCCTTCACACACTGCTCGGCTACATCCGCCCGGAACGTATCTACCGAAACAATCGCGTCCGGATGGTTACGGTTCACAATTTCCAGTCCGGTGCGTAAGCGGTTCATTTCTTCCCCGGCAGTGATATGTTCGGCATTCGGACGCGAAGAATAAGCTCCGATATCAATGATAGAAGCACCTTCATCGATAATCTGCCGTGCCCGCACCGCAATTTCCTCCTGCGTCTGCATCCGGCTACCGGAATAAAAAGAATCAGGCGTCACGTTGAGAATACCCATCACTTGCGGAGTGGTCAGATCGAGCAGGCGCCCTTTCACATTTATATAAGTTGGAGAGATCAATTTCATTCTTGATTATATTCCAGTTAGACTGTTGCAAATGTAGATAAAAAATGCAAGTATTCGTATTAAAATTAGGAAATAAACGTATATTTGCAATCAATAGAATGACCGAAAACGAGTGCCATGAGCCAATTGTACCGAATTATCTTAGGATGTATTTTCTCCCTTTTGTTCATCGTTATTCCTGCAAAAGCCCAGAAAGAGGCTGAAGTTTATAACGTGGATTCTTCCCTGTATGCTTACTATCAGCGCTGCCAGGAAAATCTGCTGGAGCCTGTCGTACTCAGCATGTCTGATACGCTGTTCCACATGGCCGCAGAGCAAAACGACCAGCGGATGCAGGCAGTGGCTCTCTCTACCCGGTTAGACTATTATTATTACCAGGGGAACAATGAAGACAGCGTGGTTTTTCATACCAGTAAGGTAAAACAATTCGCAAAGGAAACCCTGCAACCCAAGTACTATTACTTCGCTTGGGCAAACCGGCTGATCCTGTATTACCTGAAAACAGGGAGAAGCAACATCGCCCTCTACGAAGCCGAGAAAATGCTGAAAGAGGCACAGGAAGAAGACAACAAGACCGGACTTCTGTACTGCTACAACATCATGTCGCAGATTTACACGATCAAGAACTTTGATGTCATGGCCTCCGAATGGCGCCAAAAAGAAATCGAACTGACCGAGAAATATAAATTAGAAAACTATAACATCAGTAATACATATGCCCAACTTGCCAGTTACTATACTACGCATCACCAGCCGGAGCTGGCAGTAAAAGCTCTGGAAAAAGCGGTAAGAACAGCTAATTCTGCCAGCCACAAGATACTGGCAAAGCTGGCATACGTGGATTATTACAGTGAATCCGGTGACTTTCCGGCAGCCGAGAAGATGCTGAAGGAATGCAGGGAGCTGTTTGACCAGGACAAAAGGCTCGACTCGCTCAAAAAAAGGTTTTACCGCACGGAATCTTTCTACTATCAGCGTAGCAAACAGTTCGTGAAAGCACTGGAAGCTACCGAGAAACAGGAAGCGGAAGAGCAACGGCTGAATGAATATGCCATGAACGGCGAACAATACCGTATCAAAGGAGAAATCTACAAGCAGATGGGCAGACCGGAGGAAGCGATTAAGTTCCTGCAAAAATACATAAGAGTGGACGATTCTTTAAAAATTGCCAACGAGCGACTCGCCAGCAGTGAATTTGCCACCCTGCTGAATGTGGAAAAGCTCAATGCGGAGAAAAAAGAATTAATGCTCCAGGCGAAAGAAAAAGAGTTGAGCAATAAAACGACGCTGATTATTTCATTGATTATCCTGTTAGGTATCCTTTTCCTGTTCTTATATCGGGAAGGCCGCCTGAACCGGAAACTGAAAACTTCGGAAAGTGAACTAAAGATTAAGAATGAGGAACTGACTCATTCGAGAGAGGAGTTGCGCAAAGCCAGAGACCTGGCAGAAGCGAACAGCCAGATGAAAACAACTTTTATTCAGAGTATGTCTCATGAAATACGGACACCGCTCAATTCGATCATAGGTTTCTCGCAAGTATTAAGTGACCACTATGGCAATGAGGAAACGAAAGAATTCGTCAACATCATCAAAGCCAACACCGACGACCTGCTCCGGCTGGTTACCGATGTGCTGACTCTGTCAGAACTCGACCAATACGACAAACTCCCTACGGACATCCGGACGGATATTAATATAGTCTGCCAGATGTCCATCGAAGCTGCCGGCATGCAGGAACGGGATACCGTAGCGTTTCATTTCAGGCCGGAAAGGGAGAATCTGATTATACTCAGCAATCCGGAGCGCATATCACAGTTACTGACCAACTTGATACATAACGCGATAAAGTTCACGGATCATGGCAGCATCGAATTAGCTTATTCGGTGTTGGAAGCAGAAAAGAAACTTGAAATCAGCATTACCGACACAGGTATAGGGATACCGAAGGAGAAACAGGAAGCGGTATTCGAGCGCTTCTTCAAGATGAACTCCTTCTCACAGGGTACGGGCCTCGGACTGTCGATCTGCCGGACGATTGCCGAGAAGTCAGGAGGAAGCCTCCGGATCGACCCTTTCTATACGGACGGCTGTCGGATGGTGCTGACTCTTCCCCTGATATATACCTGAGTAAAAAACGACTCCAACCGATACCAAATCCGAAAGAATAGCCTATCTTTGCAGCGTTTAAAATAAAAGCCCAGGCTATGAATCTTTCTGCTCTTTACCAGATTTTTCTGGATTGCCAATTGGTGACTACCGATAGCCGGAACTGTCCGGAAGGGTCACTGTTTATCGCTTTGAAAGGCGAGTCTTTCAATGGAAATGCATTTGCCGGAAAGGCATTGGAAACCGGTTGCGCTTATGCCATCATCGACGAACCCGAATATGCGGTCGAAGGAGACCAACGATATATACTTGTAGACAACTGTCTGCAAACACTGCAACAGCTTGCCAATTACCACCGCCGTCAACTGGGTACCCGGGTCATTGGCATCACCGGAACCAACGGTAAAACAACTACGAAGGAACTGATTTCCGCCGTACTCTCGCAAAGCCACAACATTCTTTATACATTAGGGAATCTGAACAATCACATCGGTGTACCCTCCACCCTGCTCCGCCTGAAAGCGGAACACGACCTTGCCGTCATCGAAATGGGTGCCAACCATCCGGGAGAAATCAAGTTTCTCAGTGAAATCGCAGAACCAGACTGTGGTATCATTACCAATGTAGGCAAAGCTCATCTGGAAGGTTTCGGTTCTTTCGAAGGAGTGATAAAGACCAAAGGAGAACTTTATGACTTTCTCCGTAAGAAAGAAGGTTCCACCGTCTTTATCCATCATGACAACGCCTATCTGATGAATATAGCCGGGGGACTGAATCTGATTCCTTACGGCACGGAGGATGACCTTTACGTGAACGGACGAATCACCGGCAATTCCCCTTATCTCACTTTCGAATGGAAAGCCGGCAAAGCCGGTGAAACCTATCAGGTACAGACGCAACTGATCGGAGAATACAACTTCCCGAACGCGCTGGCCGCCATCACCATCGGTCTCTTCTTTGGAGTGGAAGCCGCAAAAATCAATGAAGCCTTAGCCGGATATACACCGCAAAACAATCGCTCTCAACTAAAGAAAACGAATGATAATACGCTGATTATCGACGCGTACAACGCCAATCCGACCAGCATGATGGCTGCTTTGCAGAACTTCCGCAACATGGAGGTACCTCACAAGATGCTTCTTTTGGGAGATATGCGTGAACTGGGCGCCGAAAGCGCTGCCGAACATCAAAAGATAGCAGACTACATCAAAGAATGTGATTTTGAAGAAGTATGGCTAGTGGGAGAACAGTTTGCAGCAGCAGAACATTCCTTCAAGACCTACCCGAACGTACAGGAAGTAATAAAGGAACTGGAAACCAACAAGCCTAAAGGCTATACCATCCTCATCAAAGGTTCTAACGGCATCAAGCTTAGCTCGACAGTAGACCATTTTTAGTTCTTCATTCTCGGTCGAACGACATAATAGGCGATCAGACTCGCCAATGTCGCTCCCGTTGAGTTGGCGGCAAAGTCCAGCCAGTCTCCTCCCCGGTAAGTCGTGCAATATTCTTGCAGCAACTCCACACAGCCGCTAAAAAGTATGGGACAGAGGAATGCTCCTACCCATGCGTGCCATAATGGTGCATTATCGCGGCGATGCGCCCGCAGAAACTCCAGCAACATTCCGGACATACCGAAATACATGCAGATGTGGACTAATTTATCCAGGTTCGGTATTTCACTCAAGTCCGTTTTAGGAGGTTTGAAGAAAGACAGATAAATCACAGTCAAGATTATAAAAAGCGAAATAGGATATTTCTTAATATAAGATAGCATATCTAAATAAAATTACAATTTCGGTACAAATATAACTATCATTTTCTATATTTGCATTTTAATACGTACATTTTATAACGATTTGTAAGACAAAACAAGATTTATGACAAAAAATGATAGAGCGAACTTCGGGAGTAAAATAGGCGTAATACTTGCTTCCGCTGGCTCAGCAGTAGGGTTGGGAAACATCTGGAGATTTCCCTATGAGACGGGTAATCACGGTGGCGCAGCCTTTATACTGATCTATTTAGGATGCGTTTTTCTTTTGGGACTTCCCATTTTAATTGCCGAATTCCTGATCGGGCGCCGTTCGAGGGCAAATACGGCGGGAGCCTATCAGAAATTAGCTCCCGGCACTCATTGGCGCTGGGTAGGACGCATGGGTGTTCTCGCCGCTTTCCTTATTCTCAGTTATTACTCCGTAGTGGCAGGATGGACGTTGGAGTATGTGTTTGAAGCTCTTACAAACGGCTTTTCAGGCAAGACTCCTACAGAATTCATCTCTTCTTTCCAACAGTTTTCCAGCAATCCGTGGCGACCAGTTTTGTGGCTGGTTATATTTCTGACGGTTACTCATTTTATTATTGTCAAAGGAGTCGAGAAAGGGATTGAGAAATCTTCCAAGATTATGATGCCTACCCTATTCATTATCATATTGATACTTGTGGTCTGTTCGGTTACCCTGCCCGGAGCAGGTGCCGGTATCGAGTTTCTGTTGAAACCGGATTTCAGCAAAGTAGACGGAAATGTATTTCTGAGTGCGATGGGACAGGCTTTCTTCTCCCTAAGTCTGGGAATGGGATGTCTCTGCACCTATGCTTCTTATTTCAGTAAGGAAACCAACCTGACCAAGACCGCATTCAGTGTAGGAATTATAGATACGATCGTAGCAGTATTGGCCGGATTCATTATTTTCCCGGCTGCATTCTCCGTAGGAATACAACCGGATGCGGGTCCGAGCCTCATCTTTATCACACTGCCTAATGTATTTCAACAAGCGTTTAGCGGAGTGCCGATACTGGCTTATATCTTCTCGGTGATGTTCTACGTATTGCTTGCAATGGCAGCACTGACTTCTACTATCTCCCTGCACGAAGTAGTCACTGCTTATCTGCACGAAGAGTTCAACTTCACACGCGGCAAGGCGGCCAGACTGGTGACCGGAGGATGTATCTTCTTAGGTATCCTCTGTTCATTGTCGCTGGGAGTCATGAAAGGATTCACGGTTTTCGGATTAGGCATCTTTGACTTGTTCGACTTTGTCACAGCGAAGATCATGCTGACACTCGGAGGTCTGTGTATCTCCATCTTTACCGGATGGTATCTCGACAAGAAAATCGTCTGGGCGGAGATCACCAATGACGGTTCGCTGAAAGTTCCTGTGTATAAACTGATCATCTTTATATTAAGATACATTGCACCGATTGCCATCTCCCTGATCTTTATCAATGAGTTAGGGCTTATCAAACTATAATGTGGAAAGACTTTTTTTACTTCACTAAAACCGAACGACAAGGCATTATCGTCCTTGTCGTTCTTGTTATAGGGGCATATGCTATCCCCCGACTCTTGCAGGCTTTCTCTCAACCGGAGAAAACCAATCCGGCTGAACAGGTAAAAGCCGAAAAGGAATATAGTGATTTTATCTCTTCCGTGAAGAAACTAAAGCCAGGCAAGAAATATCCTGATTATACAAACAACCGTTCATCAGCAGTCCATCCGAAAAAAGAAATCAGGCTTGCCACATTCGATCCGAATATGGCTGACTCCACCACTTTCCTCAGTCTCGGTTTACCTTCCTGGATGGCAAGCAACATTCTGCGATACCGCAACAGGCAAGGCAGGTTCCGGCGCCCGGAAGACTTTCGGAAGATATACGGGCTGACAGAGGAACAATACCGCACTCTTCTCCCCTATATCCGCATTGCCGAAGAGCCGATTTCCCCAGATACCAGCCGGCTACTAGTAGTACAAGCAACAGCACAACATGATACTTTAATGAAGTACCATCCGGGGATTATCATCGACCTGAATCAAGCGGATACCACCGAACTGAAAAAGATTCCGGGTATCGGAAGCCGGATTGCGCAGTCGATAGTGAACCGTCGCAGATTATTAGGAGGGTTCTATCAGATAGAGCAGTTGGAAGAAATTCGCCTGAAAGTGGAAAAGCTCCGGTCGTGGTTCTCTGTGGATGCCACACAGATTCACCGGATCAACATCAACAAGGCAAGTGTCGAACGAATGATGCACCATCCGTACATCAACTTCTATCAAGCCAAAGTGATTGCGGAATACCGGAAGAAAAAAGGGAAATTAAGAGATTTGAAGCAACTGGCACTTTACGAGGAATTCACTTCGGCTGATTTCGAACGAATCATGCCTTATATTTGTTATGACTGATATGCACCCACGTTATTTACGGTTGGCAGAAACACATTTGTTGTGATATATAAAAAAAGATGCATTCCTATCACACCAGACAAGAATGCATCACACACAAACAAAA